>Ga0155519_102_pt1 | contig 113199 bp, 98 predicted proteins | sample RifCSPhighO2_12_FD_107176 | JGI IMG/M metagenome (GOLD analysis project Ga0155519, IMG submission 107176) | Rhodobacterales bacterium RIFCSPHIGHO2_12_FULL_62_75 | reverse complement strand
ATCGCTGCCGTCAACGTCGTCTTGCCGTGGTCAACGTGGCCAATCGTGCCGATGTTGATATGCGGTTTGTTCCGTTCAAACTTTGCCTTTGCCATGTCGGGCGCCCTTGCATTTGCGGACCCGGGATAGGGTCCTGTGCTACACGCGCGGGCATCTAGCCTTTGGGCAAAGGAAAATCAAGCGCTGTTCGGCGGATGCGTTACTTTGCAGGCGCAGGTGCCGGAGTGGTTTTCGGCAACGGCGGCAGGCCGAACCATTCAGGATTTTCCAGCAACCATTCCTCGACACGCTTGACAGCGTTGTAGGACAGGATCTCCATCTGCTTTTCTTTGCTTTGCGTCAGGCCGGAACCGATCACAGTCTCGGGCGACATCTTTTCAAAGATGGTGAACTGCTTGCCTTCGGGGTTCAGCTTTTTCTGCGCGGCATCGTCCCAGATATTGGCGGTGATCACCAGAATCGATTTGGGTTTCAGCACCACCGGCACACCCGGAGGGGCCAGCGCATAGGCGTCGATGGAAATGCCGATGTTGTAGAGTTTGGAGCCGACATAGCGGCCAAAGCGGTCATCCACCGCCTTTGTCATCGCAGCTTCCCACGCCTCGGGCGTGGTGGGGCGCGAAATCGGGACCATCTCGACATTATCAGCGACGGCGATGTTCAAACCCAGCGCGAAGTTACCCAGCAGAGCCGGCGGTTCGTCCAGATCAGAGTTCTGGCAAGCGGCCAGAACAGACAAACCAACGCAGCAGGCCAAAAGACGCAAAAGGCGCATATGTCCGATTCCCAAAGCGCGGCGATGCTGCCGCATCCTCCAGATAGCCCGCGCCCTGCATTGGCGCAACCTTTGCAGCTTTGTCACGGGCCGGAAGCGCCCTATATTCAGCGGATGATGAAGGGATGTCCTGTCATGCGCGATGAAACGGGGACGGAACAACCTGCGCGGGTGCGGCTGGCGACGACGCCCTTGGGGGTGTTCGGATCGCTGACGGCGGCGCGGCGCAATGTGCTGGAGCTGATCCCCGAGATTGCCACCCATGCGCCGATCCTGTCGGGGCGGACGGGCAAACGCTGGCATATGGTGATGGAGCCGGGCGCGTTGCGGCAGATTTTGCGCGACAAGGTGGTGGATTATCCCAAATCGGTGACGACCAAGCTGATACTGGCGCCGGCCATCGGTGACAGCCTGTTCGTGGCCGAGGGCGAGCAATGGCTGTGGCAGCGCCGCGCCGTGGCCCCTGTGTTCACGCACCGCCATGTGGCCGCCCTTGCGCCGGTGATGAGCCATGCCGCGGAACGATCCGCCGAACGCATTTCGCAGGCGGTGGGGCGTGGGGCGGATATGTTTGCCGAGATGGTCACGGCGACGTTCGAGGTTATCTCGGATGTCACCTTTTCCGGCGACGGATCGGGCGCCTTTGACCGCGATGCGGTGCATCGCGCCATCGAGGTTTATATCGGCCAGACGGCGAAGGTTTCGCTGCTGGATATACTTGGCGCACCCGCCTGGGTGCCGCGCCCCAACCGCCTGTTCAGCGCGGGGGGCATGCGGGACATGAAGGCGATGGCGGATGCGGCGATTGAGCGGCGGCGGGCCGATGGGGCGCAACCGGTGCCGGATTTGCTGGATCTGCTGCTGGCAGCCGAAGACCCTGCCTCGGGGCGGCAGATGACAACGGCAGAGTTGCGCGACAACCTGCTGACCTTCATCGTCGCGGGGCATGAAACCACGGCGCTCACGCTGGCTTGGGCGCTGTATCTGTGCGCGTTCGATCAGGATGTGCAGGACGCGGCGCGGGCCGAGGCGCAGGCGGTGCTGGGGGATCGTGCGGCGGGGGTGGCCGATCTGCCCGCCCTGCCGCTGGTGCGCCGGATCGTGGACGAGGCGCTGCGGATGTATCCGCCAGCCGCGTTCCTGTCGCGCACGGCGCAGGTCGCCGATACCCTGTGCGGGCGCGAGGTTCTGCCCGGTGACACGGTGATCCTGCCGATCTATGCGCTGCACCGCCACCATGCGCTGTGGGATCAGCCCGACCGCTTTGATCCGGCGCGCTTTGCCGATCCCAAGGCGATTGACCGCTTTGCCTATCTGCCCTTTGGCGATGGTCCGCGCATCTGCATCGGGGCGAGTTTCGCGCTGCAAGAGGCGGTGATCATTCTGGCGACCCTGCTTGCACGGTTCCGGTTCTCGCGGATCGCGGGGGTAGAGCCGAAGCCTGTGATGATCCTGACGCTGCGCCCCGAAGGCGGGGTCTGGTTGCAGGTGGAACGGGCAACCTGAAGGCCAGTGCCGGATCGCGGTTGACGGACTGCCATAGCTCCCGCAAGCTGTGGTCTGGATCATCGCCTACAGGACACCCCATGCAACCCGAAGCGCTTGCCCTGCATATGGGTCTGGATATCCCCGATTTTGACGTGATGGGCTATTACGGGGCCGATTACGGCACGATGAAGCCCTATCACCGCATCGGCAGCCTGCTGTTCCTGTCCGGCCATGTGGCGCAGATCGGGACCGAGATTACCCACAAGGGGCGGTTGGGGCAGGATCTGACCACGGATCAGGGCTATGCCGCCGCACGGCGCACGGGGTTGAACGTGCTGGGGGGGATCAAGCAGGCGGTGGGGTCGCTGGACCGTGTGAAATCGATTGTCCGCACGCTGAACTTTGTGGTTTGCACGCCGGAATATGAGGACGTGCATAAGGTGTCGTCCGGCCTGTCCGATCTGTTCGTCGAGGTATTCGGGCGCGAGCGTGGCCTTGGCGGTCGCGCCACCATCGGGGTGATGGCGCTGGCCGGTGGGGTATGTTTCGAGACTTGGGCGACGGTGGAAATCGCGGACTAAGCCTTGTCGCGCACTTTCATGCTGTTGTTCTGGCCTTGGAACACTTCAAAGCGTCCGGTTTTCCGCAGCAGGTCCGACAGTTTCGCCGACCCGTAGGTGCGCGGGTCGAAATCGGGGTGCAGTTGGGTGATCACCTGCCCCAACTGGCCCAAAGAGTAATCGTCCTGATCGGGGTCGATCTTTTTCATGGCATCACGGATCAGCGGAATGGCGTTGAAGGCGGGTTCCTTGACGGGGGCCGTCGGCTCTGGCTTGCCTGCCTTGTCCACGGGGGCAGGTGCCGCCTCGGCCCCGCCACCCACGATGTTTTCAATGAAGACAAAGCGGTTGCAGACCTTGCGCAGGCTGTCGGGGGTCTTGGATTCGCCGATACCGATCACCTGCAAGCCATCCTCGCGGATGCGCGACGCGAGACGGGTGAAATCGCTGTCTGACGACACCAGCACAAAACCATCCACCTTGCCTGCGTGCAGGATGTCCATCGCGTCGATCACAAGCCCGATGTCGCTGGCGTTCTTGCCCTTGGTGTTGGCGGATTGCTGATGCATCACAAGGCCCAGATCGCGGGCCTGCTCTTTCCACTGGCCCAAGGCTTGGCTGGACCAATCGCCATAAACCCGCCGCAAGGACGGTTCGCCAAACGAGGCGATTTCATCCAGAATGGCCGCAGCGTGGCGGGCTGGGATGTTGTCGGCATCGATCAGAACGGCCAGAAACGGGATGCTGCGCGCGGGGGTCATGTCAGGCTCCTTACTGGCAAGGGGTGGTCACTTCGACCGTGTAGGTGGTTTTTCCAACGCCTTCGGGGGGATGGCCGATCACGCGGACAACCAGATCACACTCCTGCACCCGAACCGTCCATTCATCCGCGCCATCAGGGGCGGTGCCGGTGTTGGCAATACTGCCAATCGGGGCCTGACGCAGCGCATCGGCCACCACCGCACTTTGCAGAATGGCGGTGATCTTTTCGGCGCTGTCATAATAACCCGACAGCATCGCCATGCTTGGTGTCGCGGCAAGTGCAGCAAGCGTGAACATCACTTTTGCGCGCATCACGATCCCCTTTGAACAGAAAAGGGCCAGCGCGTAACGCTGGCCCCGAAGGTCATGCCGGAAGGATCAGTACACCACAACCGCGCGGATCGACTTGCCTTCGTGCATCAGATCAAAGCCCTTGTTGATGTCTTCCAGCTTCAGGATATGGGTGATCATCGAGTCGATCTCGATCTTGCCATCCATATACCAGTCCACGATCTTCGGCACATCGGTGCGGCCCCGCGCGCCACCAAAGGCGGTGCCTTTCCAGACCCGACCGGTGACAAGCTGGAAGGGCCGCGTTTCGATCACCGCACCTGCCGGAGCCACGCCGATGATGATCGACTGACCCCAACCGCGGTGGGTGCATTCCAGCGCGTCGCGCATCACCTTGACGTTGCCGGTGCAATCGAACGAGTAATCCGCGCCGCCGATCTTGTCGAAGGGGGTCTTGGTCAGATCGACGATGGCCTGCACGACCGAGCCTTCGATCTCTTTCGGGTTGATAAAGTGGGTCATGCCGAATTTGCGGCCCCACTCTTCCTTATCGTTGTTCAGATCAACCCCGATGATCATATCGGCACCGGCCATTTTCAGGCCCTGAATCACGTTCAGACCGATACCGCCAAGGCCAAAGACCACGGCCTTCGCGCCGATTTCCACCTGAGCGGTGTTCAGAACCGCGCCGATACCGGTGGTGACACCGCAGCCGATGTAGCAGATCTTGTCGAAGGGCGCGTCGTCCCGCACCTTGGCCAGCGCGATTTCCGGCATGACCGTGTGGTTGGCGAAGGTGGAACAGCCCATGTAGTGATAGATCGGTGTGCCATCCAGCATCGAAAAGCGGGTGGTGCCGTCCGGCATCAGGCCCTGACCTTGGGTCGCGCGAATGGCGGTGCAAAGGTTGGTCTTGCGCGACAGGCAGGACGGGCATTCGCGGCATTCCGGCGTATAAAGCGGAATGACGTGATCGCCGACCTTCAACGATTTCACGCCCGGACCGACAGCAATGACCACGCCCGCGCCCTCATGGCCCAGAATTGCGGGGAACAGGCCCTCGGGGTCAGCGCCCGACAGGGTGAATTCGTCGGTATGGCAAATGCCGGTGGCTTTGATTTCAACCAGAACCTCGCCCTCTTTGGGGTCGTCAAGGTTCACGTCCATGATTTCAAGCGGTTTGCCGGGTGCAACGGCTACGGCGGCGCGGGTACGCATCGATAATCCCTCCCCTGATATTTGTGGCAAGGCTGTGCCAAGACTGGAAAAATTGCAACGCGGGAAACGACATGAAATGCAGCCTTTCGCCCATTTGCCCGCCTGCCGACCCAGTATCGGCTGACCCCATTGCATGCAAGCGGATGCCTTTGTTTTTGCGCGTTACCGCTGTCTGGCGGCGATGGGCGAGGGTTTGCGCCCTGCCCTGATCCCAAGCTTGTCATGGCCAAGAACTTGCCGGACCGCTACGGCCTGCACCGGTCATGGCGTGACAACCGCGCCGCGATCAGACAGGCTGAACGCGCAGATGTCCGGCGATGGCCGCATCCTGCGCCCGATATGTGCTGTGCTGAAAGGTTGATCATGTCCCGCCACCTTGCCCTCCTGCTTTGTGCGCTGCTGCCTGCCGCCTGCGTTCCGCCTGCCCCTCCGGTCCTTGCCACCTCCTGCGGCGCAGAGGGGCTGCAATCCTTGGTCGGTCGTCCCGCATCAGTGCTGCAAACCATGCGCTTTGGCACCCCCACACGCATCATCCGCCCCGGCATGGCGGTGACGATGGATTTCGCGCCCGACCGGCTGAACATAGAGATCAATGCCGCCGAAACCATCAGCCGCGTCAGCTGCGGCTGACGGCCCAACCCCGTTCCCCCCGATCCTCTTTGCATAAATATCCCACGGGGGACGCGGCCCCGGCCGCGCGGGGGTGTGAAACCCCCGCCTTCGCCTGCCAAGCCAAACCGCCGCACAGAAAAAGGCCCCCGGTTTGCACCGAGGGCCAGCCTGCTACTCATACATACTAGACTTGCGGATTTTACATCCGGTAGGCGGTGTGGCAGGCCTTGCAGGCGCCACCGATTGCGCCCATGCCCGCCTGCACACCTTCCAGCGTGCTGGCGTCCAGCGCGGTGGCTGCGGTGTTCAACCCGTTGGCTTTGGCTACAAAATCTTCCCAGTTGGTCCAGATTTCCGGTTTGGATTCCGAGGCCGGATCGCTGCCGGCCTTCTCGAATTTGACATGGATCTCGGCCGATCCCGCGACCAGCGTGGCCTTTGCAGCCTCGGCGGCGGCGGCGTCGAACGCGGTTTTGCCGCCCGCGAAATCACCCAGCGTCTTGGCCGCACCGCCGAAGGATTTCATCAGGTCTTTCTGTGCGATCACCAGCGGATCGGTGGCTTCGGTTTCGGCAAAGGCAACGCCGGCAACCAGCATCAGGCCAGCTACAATTGCTTTGGTCGGGAATTTCATGGGGTCACTCCATTAACAATATTCTTCTTACTATACGCGGGCGCAGAGGCGGTTCGATACGGACTTTGGTCTGAGCCTTGCCGTCTCACGCAAATGTCATCCGTCGGGATGCGGCACAAAGCCCCGCACGGCGGCAAAGCCGCGTTTGCGGCTGCGATCCACCGCAACTTGCCTTCGCGTCCTGCGGCGCTGCAAGCGGCGTGGCCGTCATGTCGGCAGGATCAGCGGGGTGCGACGATTTCCGGCAGGCGTTGCGCGGGCGGGGTATTGCGGCTGCGGTGGCTTCGCACCACACCGTCGATCACCGTCATGCCAACGCCCGGCAGATTGCCCAGTTGCACCGATTCCAGCAGGGTCCGGCCCGGCGCATGCTGCGCCTGATCCATGAGCACGAAATCGGCGGCAAAGCCGGCCTCCAGCAGACCCACATCCAGTTCCCGCTGGCGGGCGGTGTTGCCGGTGGCAAAGCAAAAGGCGATCTCGGCTGGCACATTGCCCAGACTGGACAGCATCGCCACCATCCGCAGTATCCCCAAGGGCTGCACCCCCGATCCGGCAGGGCCATCGGTGCCAAGGATCAACTGGTCCAGCTTGCCCAATTCGCGCGCGGTGTTCAGCGTCAGCAGGGCGGCGCGTTCGTTGCCGTTGTGAACAATCTCCAGCCCCTTGGAGCAGTTTTCGCACAGGCAGATGATCTGGTCATCCGGCAGGGCGGTATGGCCGCCGTTGATATGGCCCACCACGTCTGCACCGGTTTCCAGCACCATATCGGCGTCGATCAGACCCGATCCGGGGATCGACGGGCCGCCGGTGTGGATCGTGCTTTGAATGCCGTATTTGCGCGCCCAATCCACCATCTGCCGCGCGGTCTTGCCATCCTTGACCGAGCCAAGCCCGACCTCGCCCAACAAGCGCACCCCTGCGGCGGCCAATTCCTTGAAGTCTTCCTCGACCATGCCCTGTTCGATCACCGGCGCACCGGCGCGCACCTTGACCCCGGACGGGCGGAAATTTTCATACCAGCGCTGTGACGCGATGGCCATCGCCTTCAGCCCCACAATGTCGCGGGGGCGGCCGGGCATATGCACCTCGCCCGCCGAGATCATCGAGGTGACGCCGCCGTGCAGCGTGCTGTCGATCCAGTTCAATTGTTGCTGGCGGGGGGTGTAATCGCCAATGACGGGATGCACATGGCTGTCGATCAGCCCCGGTGCCAAGGTGGCCCCCATCGCGTCGATGGTTGTGGTCGCGCCCTCGGTATCAAGGTCTTTCTCGGCCCCATAGGCAAGGATCTTGCCATCCACCGCGACCACGCAATTGCCATCCGCAATCGGGGCTTCGATTTTGCCGGTCAGGATCAGACCGATATTCCGGATCACAAGCTTGTCGGGGGACTGTGTCATCATCTGGCCTTTCAAATCGTTTGTGTCTTGGTCCTGCGCCGGATCGCGTCAGCGCAGACCGTCCTTGCCGATCGCCTCGTCGGCGCGCAGACCGCCGATGCGTGGCAGGGGGCGTCCGCTGTCGGTGATGGCCAGCGCCACGATGATTTCATCAGCGCGCGGCGCGTCGTTAAAGCGGATTTCCACCGCGTCAAAATGCGAGCGCACAAAGGCCGCGTCCTTGTGGCCCAGCGGGATATCCAGATCCTGCCCCAAGCCGCCGCGCTTTTTCGACGACGGGATCAGCGCGGCACCTTTTTCCACCGCTTCCCGGAACGGAGCGCCAAGTTTGGGATGCAGGATCGCTGCGGCATGTTCCAACTCGCCGTTCTCGCCGACCATCGCCGCCTTGCCATAGCTTTCAACCTGATCCGGCCTGATCCCGAGTGCCGCAACACAGCGGGCGCCCAGCAGCGCGCCCAGTTCGGCCCCGATCTCGATCAATTCGGTCAGGTCTTCGACATAGCGTCCGGCAAAGGGGTTCTGGATCACCGCCGCCGCCACGGCCTTGCGGGTGGGCGGCGCGATGGTCTTGCCGATTTCCTGATGGGTTTCCTCGACCCAGACGCCGATCTTGCGGATCTTTGCACTCATCTCAGCCCATCCTCCCCTTTGACCTGCGCCGCCTCAAGCCCGCCCATCCGCGCGTGAACCCGTGGTCCGGTGGTCATCACCAAGGCCAGCAGAAGTTCATCGGCGCGCGGGGCGTCGTTCAGACCGACCTCCATCGCGTCAAAATGGCTTCGCACATAAGAGGCGTTGATATGGGTGATCGGCACGTCGATCCGCGCGCCCATCGCGCCCACCTTTTTTGACGATGGCACGATGGCCTTGGCACCGTTCAGCACCTCGCGCATGGCATAGCCGCCCGGCGCATGCCACAGCGCGCCATGCTCCAACTCGCCAGCCGATCCGACCAATGAAGCCTTGCCATAGCCCTCGATCTGGTCGGCCCCGCCCAGAGCGGCGGCAAGCCTTGTCGCCATCGACAGGCCAAGGGGGCGCAGATCGTCCATAAAGCCTTGGATGTCCGGCTCATAGCGTCCGGCAAAGGGGTTGCGGATCACGGCAAGCGCGGCCCCGCGCCGGTGCGGCACTTCTCTGACGGGACCGCCTTCGTGAAAGATTTCCTCGATGACAAGCAACAGCTTGCGGATCTCAACTTGCGGCATCTGTGACCTCTTGAAGCTGGGCAAGCGCCCCGAATTGATCCCCGACCATGAGCGACTGGCCTTGCAGAAACAGCGCAGTCCCCGCGATGCGGCCCGCGCGCAGATAACTTTGGGCGCGGGCGGCGCCTGCGGCAAGCGCTGTTGCAGCTTCGGGCAGGGAAAGCGGGCCGACGGCAGTGACGACGGCCAGTTCCCCCAGATCGCTGTCGGGCTGAAGCGCCGAGGCGGGGCTGCGGCGCACGGCGGGATGGCCGGGCAGATCGACGGCATTGGCGACCAGCGTCGCCGCCACATCCGCCGCCGCCGCTGTGCGGGCCAGCACGGTTACACTGTCGGCAATGCCCAAGGACAGGCTGCGCCCGCCTTTGCCACTGGTGGCAATGCCGCCGATGCCATCGCCGCCGTTCACGACGATCCGGCCCAGATCGCGCCCGTCCAGCCCCCGCATGGCACTGACAAAGCGCGCGTCGGGGTCAAGATGCAGCGCGATGTCGCCGCCGTTGTTCACATAGGCGCGGCGCAACGGCGCGGCTTGGGTCATCGCCGACAGGATTTCGTCGGCCACCGCCCCCGCCACCGCCGCCATCGCGGTTAAAAACACGGCGCTGCCATAGGGCCGCGCTGCCGCATACATCCGGCGCGCGACGGTGCCTTCGGGGTCCGGCAGATCGGGCGTCATGGCGGCGCGCAGCAACGGCAATTCCTGCACCAGCGCCGCCAGCAGGCCATCAAAGTGCCGTTCTGCGGCGGCAAAGGCCAGATTGCGCCCATCGGCGTGATAGCCATCGGCCCCGATAATCAGATCAATCGGCCCATGCTGCAGATGCAGGCGCGTGCCACCCTCCAGCCGCCGCGCGGCATAGGCCCCGCCCGCCGTCATGGCGTTTCATCCTTGGCCCAAGCATAGTTGTGCCGCGCCAAGGGATCGGCAGCACCCTCAACCGGCGCAACGCGGCGCAGGGGATCGGTCAAGACCTCGGCCACGGGGCGGATCTGGGCGGCGTGACCGCCCAGCGCCAGATAATCCGACAGGCGCAGGGTGAATTCGATCGGGGCCACCAGCGCGGGCGTCGGCACATAGCCAAAGGAATTGCTTGGCATGTCGCAGACATCGACCATCACTGTGATACCGCCGCCGGGCCAGACATAGGCCTTGGCCCCGCCGCAGGACACAAAGGTCAGCGCCTGTTTCACCGAGCGCGTCAGCATGACCGGATTTTCCGTCACCCCCGCCCGCAGCGATCCGCCCGCCCCCGCCATGAACAGCACCGAACACAAGGACGGCTCGCAGTTCTCGGCAATGCGGTCAACCGAGGCCTGCAAGGCCGGCGTCAACGCAGTCGGCACCGGGCGCAGATCACCATCCAGCACATAATAGGCCGATTGTTCGCCCGTGGTTGACACCATCAGCAGCCGCAAGCCCGGCCATGCCTTTGCCGGATCGGGCGGGCGCAGGATGGTCAGCGGATCGTCAACATCGGTGCCACCCCAGCCGGTGCCGGAGCCTGCGACCTGAAAATACCGGCCCGGAGTGGAGCGACGGCCCTTTACCCTGATCCCGCTGGGCCGCAGGTCCAGCAGCTTGCCGGACTGGTGTTCGGTCAGCACGCCGGTGATATGGTCATCGACCACCACCACCTCATCGGCATGGCCCAGCCATTGCGTGGCAAACATGCCGATGGTGGCCGAGCCGCAGCCGACCCGCATCAGCCGTTCCGCCGCCCCGTTGATGATCGGCGGCTGCCCTGCCTGCACCACAAGGCTGGCCCCGTCATCGATGGTCATCTCGACCGCGTTGCGGTTGCACAGGTGCAAAAGCGCGTCGCAGGTCACGCGCCCCTCTTTCTTGCTGCCGCCGGTCAGATGCTCGACCCCGCCAAGTGACAGCATCTTTGACCCGTATTCGCTGGTCATCACATGGCCGACGGGTTCGCCCTCGACGCGGACGATGGCGCGTTCGGGGCCGATAAAGCGGTCGGTGTCGATCTTCACCTTGACGCCGCAATAGCTGAAGATGCCTTCGGTCACGACAGTAACCATATCCACCCCGTCAACCGGCTGGCTGACGATGAAGGGGGCGGGTTTGTAATCGGGATAGGTGGTGCCAGCGCCGACGGCGGTGACAAAGGGCCGCCCGCCCTGCACCAGATCGCCGTTCCAGTCCGGCCCGTCATCGCCCCTGTAGAACGCGACCGCCGTGCCGCCCTGTTCGACGGTGTTCTGGATGATTGTCAAAGGGTCAAGACGCACCAGCGCGCCGCCGTGGTTGGCATAGCGGTCGCAAGCCCCTGCGCGGCCTTCGGCGATGTAGCACAGCACGGGGCAGGCATCGCAGCGGATCTTTCCCGACGGGGTGGCGGCGCTGTCAGACATGATCGCCCCCCCTGATCGCCGCCGCCAGCGTGGCGGGCGTTACTGGCACGTGGGTCAGCCTTGCACCGCAGGCATGCCGGATTGCGTTCAGCAGCGCCGGAGCGGTCGGGATCAGCACATGCTCGCCCAGACCTTTGGCGCCATATGGCCCGTGGGCATCCGGCACCTCGACCAGAATAGACTCGATGGGCGGGATGTCTCCGATGGTGGGGATCAGGTAATCATGCAGGTTTTCGCTGCGACCGGGGATATATTCCTCCATCAGCGCCATGCCGATGCCTTGGGCGACGCCGCCCTGAATCTGTCCTTCGGCCAGCAGGGGGTTGATCGCTTTGCCGACATCATGGGCGGCGACAAAGCGCAAGATCCGCAGGGTGCCAAGCGTGATGTCCACCTCGACCACGGCCATTTGCGCGGCATAGCCGAATTGGGCATAGGGCGCGCCCTGACCGTTGGCGTCCAGCGGTCTGGTTGGCGGATCATAATGGCCGGTGGCGGTAAACACGCGGCCTGCGGCATCCGCTGTCAGGCTGTTCAGGGCAATTTGGCGGCGGGTGGGACCGTCCTGCGCCATGATATGGCCTGCCGCGATGGTGAGTTCCGCCTGATCCGGGACTTGCAGCACCGCCAATATCTGCGCGCGCAAGGCCTGACCACAGAGCCGCGCGGCATTGCCCGACACAAAGGTCTGTCGCGAGGCCGAGGTTTTTCCGGCATCCGGCGTCTGGTCGGTATCGGCCCCGATCAGGTTGATCTGCGCCACCGGCACGCCCAGCGCCGTGGCGAAGATCTGCGCGATGACGGTATTTGACCCCTGCCCGATATCGACCGCGCCCTGATGCAGCAGGATACGGCCATCCGCCATAAGATGGGCCATGATGGTGGACGGGTTGGGCAAAGAGGTATTGCCGCAGCCATACCAGCCCGAGGCCAGCCCGACACCCCGCCGCACCGCGCCTTCTGCACTGCGGTTGAACGCCTCGGCGGCCAGCCTTTCGGCCTGCCACGCGGGGGCAAGCGCCGTCAGGCAGGGTTTGATGCCGACACCTTGGGCGAACACCTGACCACAGACGGTTGGCACACCGTTGTCCAAGGCATTCCGCAGGCGGAATTCCAGCGGGTCGATGTCAAGCTTGATCGCAAGTTCGTCCAGCAGCGACTCCAGCGCAATCGCTGCCTGTGGCACGCCAAAGCCGCGAAAGGCACCCGAGGGCGGGTTATGGGTATGAATGGCGCGAGATTCGGCGCGGTAATCGGGGAGGAAATAGGGACCAGAGGCATGGACCGGCACGCGGTTGGCGACGGTCGGTCCCCATGAGGCATAGGCACCGGTATTGAAGTCACCGCGAAAATCGCAGCCGGAAAGCCGACCGTCACGGGTTGCGCCAAGACGCAGGCGGATGTCGCTGGGGTGGCGCTTGGTGGTGGATTGCATCGACTCGGTCCGGCTGTAGGCCAGCCGCACCGGACGTCCGGTTTTCAGCGCGGCAATCGCCAGATAGGGCTGCACCGACAGATCCAGCTTGGCCCCGAAGCCACCGCCTACCGCTGTTGGAACGATGCGGATGCGCGCGCGGTCCATTCCCAGCAGGATCGCCATCGACTCAAGGTCCATCACCGGGGCTTGGGTGCAGGCGTGAATCTCGATCCGGTCCTCGATCACTTCGGCAAATCCGGCCTCTGGCTCCAGATAGGCATGTTCGACAAAACCGCTGAAGAAATGGCCTTCGACGGTGACATCGGCGGCGGACAGCGCGGCGGCGGCGTCACCACAGGCGACAAAACCGCGGCACATCAGATTGCCGGGGCGATCCTGATGCAAGAGCGGCGCGCCTTCGGCCTGCGCTTCGGCCATGCCTTGCACGGCGGCGCGTTCCTGCCAGATCACGGGAAAGCTGGTCGGGTCCAGCGCGCGGATGGCATCGGGCGTGCCGACCACGGCGGCCACCGCCTCGCCGCGAAAACGCGCGGTGGATTCGGCAAAGGCGGGCTGGTCGATAAAGGCCGGAATGACGCCAAAGGCGTTGCGCCCCGGCACATCCGCAGCCGTCAGCACCGCCACAAGGCCGGGCCGTTCGGCGCGCCACGCCTCAAGATCGCCAAAGGCAAAGGCCGCATGCGGGTGGGGCGCGCGGATCACCAGAATCTCGAGCGTGCCTGCCGGAGCAATATCATCGCCAAAGCTTTCGGCCCCCGCCACCTTGGCCGCGCCATCCACCCGCCGGATCGCGGCTCCGGCATGGCCAGAACCACCCACCGCAGCCTGCGCGTGCGGGGCATCGGCCACGGCGTCAATGATCTTGCGATAGCCCGTGCAGCGGCAAAGAACACCGCCAAGGGCTTGGGTAATCTCGGCCTCGGAAGGGGCGGGGTTGTCGCGCAACAGCGCCACCGAAGCCACCATCATGCCGGGCGTGCAGAACCCGCATTGCGCGGCGGCATGATTCTGAAAGCTGTCGGCCAACCGCTGCGCCCGTGCATCGGTTTCCAGCAGACCAGCCACAGTCTCCACCAGCCGCCCCTGCACCTTTTGCACCGGCATCAGGCAGGCACAGTGCAGCTTGCCCTCGACCAGAACCGAGCAAGCGCCACAATCGCCCGCATTGCAGCCGATCTTGACGTCGCGCGCGCCCAGCCTTTCGCGCAGGGTTTCCGAAAGCCGCTCCCCTGTCGGGGCGGCAACCGAGACCGGCCTGCCGTTCAGGGTAAAGCGGATTTCGGCATCAGCGGGCATCGGGGCGGTTCTCCTCGGCCTCGGCCACGCTTGCGGCTTGCAGCAAAGCCCTGCGGCACAACTCTTGCGCGGCGCCGGTCCGGTAGGCGGCAGTGGCGCGCACGTCGCTGATCGGCGCAAGCGGCGCAAAGTGCCGCGCCGGATCGGGCAGCAGGGCTGCAAGATCGGACAGGGACCGCCCTTCCAGATCGGACTCAAAATCGGTCAGCCGTTGTGCCACCGCCGAACAGGCCCCGACCGCCACGCGCGCCTCCACGATCCGCCCCGCGCTGACCCGCAGCACCGCCGCCACCATCGCAATAGAGATCACCATAAAGCTGCGCGCACCGAGTTTGAGGAAAGCCCCGCCCGCCGCGCCAGCATCCTGCGGGATCACCACAGCCGTGACAATTTCATCCGGCGCAAGATCGATCCGGCGCGGGCCAGTGATGAACCGAGACAGCGGCACCCGCCGCAGACCTGCGACCGAGGCAACCTCGATTTCCGCATTCAACGTCAGCAGCGGTGGCACCCCGTCTGCGGCGGGCGAGGCGTTGCAGATATTGCCGCCGATTGTCCCCGCATTCTGGATCTGGATTGCCCCGACCTGCCGCGCCGCCTGCTGCAAGCCCGCCATCGCGGGGGGCAGGGCAGCGCGGGCAATCTCGGTCCATGTCGTTGCGGCCCCGATGCGCCAACCCTCCGGCCCGTGGCTGATCCCCTGCAAGGCGGGCAATTCCGACAGGTCCAGCACGGCGGCGGGGCGCTGCCCTTGCCGCTGGGCGGGCAAGACATCCGTGCAGCCTGCCACGATGACAAGACGATGCTGGCGCAGAAGATCCAGCGCCTCATCCACTGAACGGGGAGTCAGATAGGCCAAGATATGTCTCCAGCCGCCACTGTCATTTGTATGCAAATGGTATGAAGCCGGTTTGATGCTGTCAAACTTTTCTTTGGCGTCCGGCGCGCTGTGCGAGGCGGTTGCCTGACGGCAATTCCCAGCCTAAAGCGTATCAGGTTTGCATTGAATCGAAAATCGCTGCCTTTTGCAGGCGTGCGAACGCGGGTTTCGACAGGTTTGATTAGATGTAGGCCTGACGCGCTTTGGGTGCCATGGCGGGAACAAGGAATGTAGCATGGTTGATACCCCCTCTGCCCCGCCCGAACGCAAGCGCGGCTCCGGAGTGCGGCTGGCCTATGAGGTGTTGCGCGACGAGATACTTGATCTGACGCTGCCCCCCGGCAGCCCCGTGGACGAGGTGGCGCTGGCCGAGCGTTTTGCCATGTCGCGCACCCCCATCCGCGAGGCACTGGTGCGGCTGGAGGGCGAGGGGCTGGTGACGACGCTGCCCAATCGGTCTACCGTTGTGGCCAATATCGACTTTCCCAATCTGAACGCCTTTTTCGACGCGCTGACGCTGATGTATCGCGTCACCACCCGCCTTGCCGCCGAATTTCACACGCCGGACGACATGCAGAATATCCTTGCGCGTCAGGCGGTGTTCGCGCGCGCCGTCGCGGATGGGGATGAGCAGCGGATGATCACCTGCAACCGCGATTTTCACGTTTCCATCGCCGAGGCGGGCCGGAACCCCTATTACCTTCAGCTTTTTGCGCGGCTGTTGGACGAGGGGCGGCGCATCCTGCGGCTTTACTATTACCCGACCTTCCAGCCCAGCCTGCCGCACCCCTATATCACCGAGCATGAGGCGATCATTGCCGCCGTTGCCGTGCGGGATGTTGGCCTGTGTGACCGCTTGGCCAAAGACCACGCCGACCAGATCGTGCGCCAGATTCAGGACATGATCGCGCGCGACCGCCGTCAGGACATACCGCTTTAACGCTTGCGAAGGGGTTTGGCGCAGGGGGGGATCGGCGCGTAAAATTCTTGTCGACAAATAAAATACAAAGTGTATATTTTAGGCATCCGATCCAGATTCGCCCTGTTCTCCGAAGGAGCCACCGATGAACCCCAGCATTTTCTCCGGCACGATCCCCGCTCTGATGACGCCCTGCAAAGCCGACCGCAGCCCCGATTTCGACAAGCTGGTCGAAAAGGCGCAGGAGTTGGTGGGCCTTGGCATGTCGGCGGTGGTTTACTGCGGCTCGATGGGGGATTGGCCGCTGTTGACGAATGAACAGCGGATGGAAGGCGTGGAGCGGTTGGTCAAGGCGGGCATCAAGGTTGTTGTCGGCACCGGTGCCGTGAACACCGCCACCGCAGCGGCGCTTGCCGCCCATGCCCAGAAGGTTGGCGCGCATGGCTTGATGGTGATCCCGCGCCTGCTGTCGCGCGGCACGGTGGTTGCAGCACAAAAGGCGCATTTCAAGGCGGTGCTGTCCGCCGCGCCGAACCTGCCTGCGGTGATCTACAACAGCCCCTATTACGGCTATTCCACCAAGGCCGATCTGTTCTTCCAGATCCGCGCCGAGCATCCGAACCTTGTCGGCTTCAAGGAGTTCGGCGGCTTTGAGGATCTGTCCTACGCGGCCGAGGCGATTACCTCGGGCAATGCCGACATCAAGCTGATGATCGGCGTCGATACCGCCGTGTTCCACGGTTATGTGAACTGCGGGGCCGATGGCGCGATCACCGGCATCGGTAACGTGCTGCCGCGCGAAGTGCTGCACCTGACCGCGCTGTGCAAGGCGGCGATGGCGGGCGATGCCGAGGCGCGGCGTCTGGCCTATGAGTTGGATAGCGCGATGCAAGTGCTGTCCAAGGTCGATGCCGGTCCCGATCTGGTGCTGTTCTTCAAGCATATGCTGGTGGTGAAGGGCGAGGCCGCCTATCGGCTGCATTTCAACGAAACCGATGCGCTGTCCCCCGCGCAGGCCGGTTTCATCGAGGCGCAACTGGCGCTGTTCGATGCGTGGTATGCGGATTGGTCCAAGCAACCGCAGGCGCTGAAATACGCGGCCTGAGGATATGGCGGGCGTGATTGTCATCGGGGCAGGTGTTGTCGGGCTTTCGGCGGCGCTGGCCGCCCAAGCGCGGGGACTTTCTGTCACCGTGATTGATCGTGACGGACCGGCGGCGGGGGCTTCGGCAGGCAATGCCGGAGCCTTTGCCTTCACCGATATTCTGCCTCTGGCCTCGCCCGGCATCCTGCGGAAAGCGCCGAAATGGCTGCTGGACCCGCTGGGTCCGCTGTCGGTGCCGCCGTCCTATGCGCTGCAAATCGCGCCTTGGATGTATCGGTTCTGGCGGGCCTGTGCGCCGCGTGCGGTGGCCCATTCCACTGTGGCACAGACCGCGCTGATGGATCTGTCCAAAGCGGAACTGGAGCCGTTTCTTGCGGCCACCGGCACGCTGCCTATGCTGGAAAAGCGCGGTAATTTGCAGGTTTACGAAGGTGCGGCTGAATTGAAAGCCTCGGCTGACGGCTGGCAGGCGCGGGCCGATCACGGCATCGAATTTCACCATCTGACCGCGTCCGAGATGGCGGCGCTGCAACCCGGCCTTGCCCCGCGTTTCACCCATGGCACATTTACGCCCGGTTGGTATTCCATCGCGGACCCCAAGCTTTACACGCTGGCCCTTGCAGAGCGGTTCCGCGCGAATGGCGGCGAAATCCTGCGGGGCGAGGTTGTGGGCCTGCGTCCCGATGATGCGGGCGTGAGCATTGCCATTGCCGCAGGTGAACCGCTGCGGGCGGATCGGGTGGTTCTGGCGGCGGGGGCGTTCTCGCATCGCATCGCGCGGACTTTGGGCGAGAAAATCCCTCTGGAAACCGAGCGCGGCTATAACACCACGCTGCCGCCGGATGCCTTTGATCTACGGATGCAGGTGACGTTTGGCGGGCATGGCTTCGTAATCAGCCGCCTGTCCACCGGCATCCGTGTCGGCGGAGCGGTGGAATTGGGCGGGCTGCAGCTTGCGCCGAACTACAAACGCTCCGAGACGATGCTGAGAAAGGCCAAGGCGTTTCTGCCCGATCTGAAAACCGGCAGCGGGGTGCAGTGGATGGGCTTCCGCCCGTCGCTGCCCGACAGCCTGCCTGCGATCGGGCGGGCGCGCGCAACCCCGCGTGTGGTCTATGCCTTTGGCCACGGCCATCTTGGGCTGACCCAAAGTGCAGGCACCGCGCGGCTGGTGGCCGATCTTTTGACCGACCGCGCGTCTGCCATCGACATTACCCCGTTCTCGCCCCAGCGTTTCTGATCATTTCCGCAAAGGTTCCGACATGGCCAACCATACCTTCAACTGCATCGACGGTCACACCTGCGGCAACCCTGTACGGCTTGTGTCGGGCGGCGGGCCGCGTCTGGAAGGGGCGACCATGCTGGAGCGCCGCGCCCATTTCCTGCGCGAGTTTGATTGGGTCCGCACCGGCCTGATGTTTGAACCGCGCGGGCATGACATGATGTCGGGCAGCATCCTTTACCCCTCGACGCGCCCCGATTGCGACGTGGCGGTGCTGTTCATCGAAACCTCGGGCTGTCTGCCGATGTGCGGGCATGGCACGATTGGCACGATCACCATGGCGATCGAGAACGGCCTGATCACCCCCCGCGAACCGGGGCGGCTGTCGATTGACGCGCCTGCGGGCAAGGTGGACATCACTTACGTCCAGAATGGGCGCTATGTCGACGAGGTGCGGCTGACCAATGTGCCGGGCTTCTTGCATTCCGAGGCGCTGACCGCCGAGGTGGAGGGCTTGGGCGAGGTGGTTGTGGATGTGGCCTATGGCGGCAATTTCTATGCGATTGTGGAGCCGCAAAGGGCCTTCCGCGATATGGCCGATCATACGGCGGGCGAGCTGATCGGCTGGTCGCCGAAACTGCGCGCGGCGCTGAATGCCAAGTATGAGTTTATCCACCCCGAACATCCCGCCATCAACGGGCTGTCGCATATCCAGTGGACCGGCAAGGCCACCGTCGCGGGCGCCCATGCCCGCAACGCGGTGTTCTATGGCGACAAGGCGATTGACCGCAGCCCTTGCGGCACCGGCACTTCGGCGCGGATGGCGCAACTGGCGGCCAAGGGCAAGCTGGCGGTGGGGGATGATTTCGTGCATGAATCCATCATCGGCAGCCTGTTCAAAGGACGGGTCGAGGCGGCAACCACGGTGGCGGGCCGCCCTGCCATTATCCCTTCGGTTGCAGGATGGGCGCGGATGACGGGCTATAACACGATCTTCATCGACGACCGCGATCCCTTCGCGCATGGTTTCGTCGTCAAATGACCGCCATAGCGCAGGGCATTCTGGCCGGTGAAGCCGAAGGGCCGATCCTTGCCAGTCCGGATGCGCTGAGTTTCTGGGGCGGGGTTGATCCGGCGACGGGGTGTGTCATTGACGTGCATCACCCGTTGCATGGGGCCTGCCTGACGGGGGCTGTTCTGATGATGCCCTCAAGCCGCGGGTCTTGCACGGGGTCGGGGGTGCTGCTTGATCTGGCCCTGACAGGGCGCGCGCCTGCCGCATTGATTTTCCGCGAGGCCGAGGACGTGCTGACCCTTGGCGCGTTGATCGCTGCCGAGATGTTCGGCAAGGCCTTGCCGGTGCTGCGTCTGAACGCATCTGCCTATGATGCGCTTGCCACCTCTGGCCACGCGCAGATTACCCCGACGGGCATACGGGCCGGCGGGCTGGTTATTCCGGTCAGCCCGCCAGCCACGGCCCGGCTTGACCTGAGCGATGCCGACCACGCCATACTTGCCGGAGCAAACGGCGAAGCGGCGGCGCAGGCGATGCGGATCATCTGTGCGATGGCGACCAATCAGGGTGCAACGCGGCTTGTAGATGTGACGCAGGCCCATATCGACGGCTGCATCTATGCCAGCCCTGCCAATCTGACCTTTGCCGACAAGATGGCCAGTCTTGGCGCGCAAGTAGTAGTGCCGACAACAATGAACGCGATCTCGGTCGATCATGCCAACTGGCGCGCGCAAGGTGTGCCGCCGCAGTTTGGCGGACCGGCGCAGCGGCTTGCGGATGCCTATGTGTGGATGGGGTGCCAGCCGACCTTTACCTGCTCGCCCTACCTTCTCGACACCGCCCCCAAGGCTGGCGAGGCGATTGCATGGGCGGAATCCAATGCGGTGGTCTATGCCAATTCGGTGCTGGCAGCGCGCACGGCAAAGCATCCCGATTTTCTGGACCTGTGTATCGCTTTGACGGGCCGCGCTCCGCTGGCGGGGGTTTATCTGGACGATCCGCGCCGCCCGGCCCGTGTGATCGAGATCGATCTTCCAGACGGGATAGATGACGCATTCTGGCCGTTGATCGGCTATATGGCCGGAAAGGCCGCACCGGACCGTATCCCGCTGCTGCGTGGTCTGTCGGCCGCCGCGCCGGATCGGGATGATCTGAAAGCCCTGTGCGCGGCGTTCGGGACCACATCTGCAGCACCGATGCTGCATATCGAGGAGGTGACGCCCGAGGCCGCTCTGCCGCTGCAAGTCGATGCTGATACCCTGCGCCTGACGCTTGCGGATATGGGCGCGGCCTGGGCCGCACTAGATCAGGGTCCGGCCGAGGTGGATCTGGTCGCCATCGGCAGCCCGCATGCGTCGCTTGCGGAATGTCGGCGTTTGGCTGCCGCCCTGACAGGCCGCAACCGGCATCCCGAGGTGGCGGTGATCGTTACCGCCGGGGCGGCAACCATTGCCCAAGCACGGGCAGACGGCACGCTGGGGCTGTTGCAGGCGGCGGGCGTCGAGGTGTTACCCGATCTGTGCTGGTGTTCGATCTCGGAGCCGGTCTTTCCCTCAAAGGCCCGCGCGCTGATGACCAATTCGGGAAAATACGCGCATTATGGCCCCGGTCTTTCGGGCCGTGCGGTGCGGTTTGGCAACCTTGCTGCCTGTGTCGAAGCCGCCGTTACCGGACGCGCGCGGCAGGCGCTGCCTGACTGGCTTCAACTGCGCCAAAGCTGACGCCATGCCGCGCCACCCGTCGGGCGGGCCGATCCGGCTGCCGCGACCGTCAGTCCTTGGGGGCCGGTGGCCGGACCGTCTGTGATTCCGGAAACTGCGGCGGAATGCCGAAAATAAAGGCCGCGCCGGTATCGGGGCGGCGGGCGGCTCCGGCCTGCGACCAATGGATTGTATCAATCAGAAACAGCGGCCGCCGCTTTGTCTCGTTGAAAACCCGCCCCAGATATTCCCCAATCACGCCCAGCGCCATCAACTGCGCCCCGCCCAAAAGCAGGATTGTCAGGATCAGCGTCGGAAAGCCCTGGACCTCATTCCCGAACAGCAGCGTGCGAAGAAACAGAAACGCCCCCCAGACAAAAGTGGTCAGCGCAATGGCAAAGCCAAGATAGGTGGTCAGCCGCAGCGGCACGGTTGTGAAAGAGGTGATCCCTTCGATGGACAGGTTCAAAAGCTGGCCATATTTCCATTTCGTCTTGCCGGAAAATCGCGGCTCCCGCACATAATCCACCGAGGCCGAGCGGAACCCCACCCAAGCGAAAAGACCTTTCATAAAGCGGTGTGCCTCGGGCAAGCGCAGCAGCGCATCAACCGAGCGGCGGCTCATCAGGCGGAAATCGCCGACATTTTCGGGCAATGGCACCGGCCCGAGTTTCCGCATCAGCCGGTAGAACCCCCACGCCGTGACCTTCTTGAGCCAGCTATCGCCCTGACGTTCGCTTCGCCGCCCGAAGACCACGTCAAAGCCGTCCCGATACCGCTGAAGGAAAGAAGGGATCAGTTCGGGCGGGTCTTGCAGATCGGCATCAATGACCACGATGGCATCACCGGTCGCATGGCAAAGGCCCGCCGTCAGCGCGACTTCCTTGCCAAAATTCCGCGACAGATTGACGATGGTAAGATTGCGCTCGGTCTCGGCCAAGTCATACATCGCGGCCAATGTGCCGTCGGTGCTGCCATCATTGACAAACACAATCTCGTAGGGCTGCCCAAGCGGCCCCAGCACCTTGCCAATCCGGCGCACAAACTCTGCCAACCCGCCTTCTTCGTTGAAGCAGGGGCAGACAATCGAGAGCAGGGCCGGTGCAGGAAAGAGGTCACTCATAAGGGGTCCGTTCGGTTTGGCGGAGGCGACCGCCGGACTGCACATGCAGGTCAGTTGTGAAGATTTGGCAGACAGTGTTACATGGAGAGATCAAAGTTTAAACCGCAGTCGGAGTTTCTATGTCCAGGAAATCTGAGGTTTTCCTTTTCATTGTCCTCATTTTCGGTGTCGGATTGCGGCTTTGGAACGTCTATGACGATCCGGTTTTGTGGATGGACGAGATATTTTCGGCCCAGATGGCTGAAAGCCCGCTGCGGGATTTGCTGTTGGCGGTGCCGCGCTTTGATACGCATCCGCCGTTGTATTACCTGCAGTTGCATTTCTGGGCGATGCTTCATCAGGGTGATGGTTGGCTGATCCTGAACTCCGTTCTGATTGACACGCTTGTCATCCTGTCGCTGTTTCATGTGGCGGGGCGGATCTATGGTAAAACGGTCGGCCTGTGGGTTGCAGCCGTTTATGCGGTGATGCCGATGAGTCTGGTCTTTGCAGAGAACCTTCGCATGTATGCCCAGTTCTTTCTGCTGATCGTCTGGCTTTGGTATCTGCTGGAGCAGCGGATAACGCGCGGTCAGGCCAGCGCCAAGGCGCGGATCGGGGCGGTGCTGCTGGGGCTTGGCGCGACCTTGACCCACGGGCTTGGGTTCTTTGTGGTATTTTTCATCTATCTTCAGGCGGTGATCCGGTCACGGCACCTTGGCAGAGGCCGCGCAGGAATGCGCCCTGCGGCCCAGATTGTTACTGATTACATCCCTGTTGCGCTTGCGGCGGGCTATTCCTTGGGGATCGGCATGTTCCGCCAGACCGAGGGCGTTGCCAGTCTTGATCTTGATACCATTGGCGTGCATCTGGCCATCAGCCTGTTCGGGATGGAATTTCCTGCGCCGGTTCTTGCCGGTTATCTGGGATTTGTCGTGCTGATGATCCCGCCGCTGTTCGGCGCCAGATCACGGGTTTTGCATCTTTGGCTGGTCTTGCTGCCAATTGCCACCTTGCTGCTTTTGTCCCTGACCGTGAAAAGTGTTTTCATGTATCGCAGTCTGGGTCTGCTCACGCCCTTTGCCGCGATTTCGCTGGGGCTGTTCTATGCAGATGCGTGGCGTGCAGGCGTGGTCTGGAAGCAGCTTTTGTCGGTCACGGTCATGGCTTTGCTGATCGCGGCGGCGCTGAACTCGTCCGTAAACTTCCGCAAAGAGGGCTACAGCCAGATCAGCGCGATCTGGGACCGCGAGGCAGCCGCGGATGCGGTGCTGTTTACGGATGGTGCTCTCAACCTGTGGGGCATTTCGCGCTATCTGCCACAGGTTCCGCGCTATTCGGCGCTTGCGGTGCAGCCGCCGGTCCGAGACGGGATGCTCTGGCTGAAAGGCAAGCTTCAGGGCAGCTATTTCGATCAGGCGGGCCTTTTTGGCAAAAGCGATCATCTGATGGCCGGTGACCGCAAGATCTGGCCCTATGCCGATGAATCCAATCTTGCATTGGTGACAGATTATTGGGTGCTGGACCCGGTTGCGGGCGCATGTCTGCGCCCGCAAGACCGCCTGCTTGCCCGCTTTGCCGCGACCGGCAAGACTTTGCTGCACTGCGGCAAGTCCTGATCTGGACGGTCAGGACTGTTTTGGCTTAGGCCAGCTTGTGCAATGGCGGCGGGGCGTAGCCGCCAAGCCGCGAGGTTTTCAACCCCAGCTTTGCCATCGCCTCGGCCAAGCCGATGGCGCAGGTCACCCCGTCCAGAACCGGCAGACCATGTTCGGTGGCCAAGGTCTCGGCCAGATCGGCCATGCCGGCACAGCCCAGAACCACCGCTTCGCACAGATCTTCGGCAACCGCGCGCCCGATCTCGGCGCTGATGCGGGCGCAGGCATCCGATCCGGGATGTTCTAGCTCTAGCACCGCGACATCTGACGACCGCACGCGCGCGACGCGGGTGATCAGCCCGTATTTGTGCAGATTATGCTCAAGCGCGGGAACCGAGCGGGCAAGTGTGGTGACCACGCTGAACTTGTTGGCGATCATGCTGGCGAAGTGATAGGCCGCCTCGCCAATCCCGATCACCGGCTTGTCGGTCAGACAGCGTGCGGCATCAAGGCCGGTGTCGTCGAAACAGGCGATCACGACGGCATCGAAATCCGGCGTGGTGCGGATGACCTCCAGCAGTCCGGCAAGGCTTAACGCCTCGTCGTAATAGCCCTCGATGGATGCGGGGCCAGAGGCGGGGTTGACTGCGACAATCTCGGTGCCGCTGGACGCCACCCGCCGCGCCGCCGCGCCGATCTTGGCCGTCATCGAGGCTGTGGTATTGGGATTAACAACCAGAATCCGCATCAAAGCTCGCCCCCGAGATAGGCGGCCTTGATACGGTCATCTCCCATCAACTCTTTGGAATCACCCTGCAAAACCACCGCGCCCGTCGACATGGCATAGGCGCGTTGCGAGATCGACAGCGCCATGCGGCTGTTCTGTTCCACCAGCAGCACGGTCACCTTTTCATCGCGGGAAATCGCCACGATGGCGCGGGCGATGTCCTGCACCAGTTTGGGCGCGATGCCCAAGGACGGCTCGTCCAGCAGCAGCAATTTCGGTTTGGCCATCAGCGCGCGGCCAATCACCATCATCTGCTGTTCGCCACCTGAAAGCGTGCTGGCCTGCTGGCTGTAGCGTTCTTTCAGGCGTGGAAAGCGGGTCAGAACGCTGTCCAGCGTATCGGTAATGCCTGCCTTGTCACTGCGGGTGAAAGCCCCCATCAACAGATTGTCCTTGACCGACATGAAGGGAAACACGCGGCGGCCTTCCGGCACCATGGCGATGCCCTTGCGGACGATCTCGGCGGCGGGCGTGCCGTCCAGCCGTTCGCCCATGAAGGTGATCGAGCCGCTTTTGATCTTTCGCAAGCCGGTGATCGCCCGCAGGATCGAGGATTTCCCCGCCCCGTTCGCCCCGATCAGCGCCACGGTTTCGCCCTGCTGAAGGGTCAGCGACACGCCTTTCAGCGCATAAACATGGTCGTAGTAAAGCTCGACATCCTTGAAATTCAGCATCTCTGTCATGGCTTTACATCCCGATCGCGGCGTCTTCGGAACCGAGATAGGCCTCGATCACCTTGGGGTTCGCCTGAATTTCCGCAGGCGTGCCTTCGGCGATCTTCTCGCCGAAGTTGATGACGACGATGCGGTCGGAAATTTTCATCACCGCCGGCATGTCATGTTCGACCAGAAGCACCGTCACCCCACGCTCGTCGCGCAGGCGGCGCACGTTGGCGACCATCTTCATCGTCTCGTCATGGTTCATGCCCGCAAAGGGTTCATCCAGCAGCAACACCGTCGGGTTGGTGGCAAGACCGATGGCCATGCCAAGCGCGCGCAGATGGCCTTGCGGCAGGTTCGAGGCGAGTTCGTTGCGGATAGACTGGAGGCCAAGGAAATCCACGATCTCGTCGGCGGATTTGCCGAAACCGGCTTCATCCGCCTTGGCCTGTTTGCTGCCTAGGAAAAAGCCCAGCAAGGACGCCTTGGACCGCAGATGATGCGCCACGATGATATTTTCGCGCACGGTCATCGACTTGAAGATGGTGGTTTCCTGAAAGGTCCGCACCACGCCCATGCGCGCCACCTTATGCGGCGCGAGGTCGGATATTTTCACGCCCTTGAACAGCACCTCGCCGCTGGTGGCATGGACGAAGGAGGCGATCAGCTTGAACAGGGTCGATTTGCCTGCCCCGTTCGGGCCAATCACCGACAGGATTTCCCCCTTGGCCACATCAAAGCTGATGTTGTTGTTCGCGGTCAGCCCGCCATATTTCTTGGTCAGACCACGGATTTGCAGGATCGGCGTCATTTCTTGCCTCCTTTGCGGTCAAGCAGACTGAGAATACCGTTGGGCAGCACCAGCATCATGGCGATCATCGCGCTGGAATAGATCAGCAACTGATATTCCTTGGCGATGGAAAGCAGATCCCAGCCGAAATACAGCAGGAAGGTGCCGACCATCGGGCCGGAGACAAAGCCCAAGCCGCCGACAAAGCAGTACAGCATGAAGTTGACGCTATCGTTGACGACAAAGCTGGACGGGTAGATCGACTGCGAGATGGCGACGAACACCGCCCCCGCCAAGCCACCGAAGAAACTGGAGATCGCATAGGCCAGCACGCGCAGATAGGCGGTGTTGACGCCGATCGACGACGCCAGTTCCTCGTTCTGTTGCAGGCTGCGGCAGAGATGCCCCAGACGCGAATTGACGATCCGCCACAGGGCCGCGAAGGACAGCACCATCAGCGTGACCGCCAGCAGGTAAAAGGCCAACTTGGGATTCTCAAGCGTGGCAAAGTCGGGGATCAGCGGGATGCCGAACACACTAAGCCCCCCCGGCAGCGGGATCGACGTGATGCCTTTGGCGCCGTTCGTTACCGGCAGGGCAAGGGCGGTCAGGCGGGTCACCTCGGTCAGAACCAGCGTGACCATGGCGAAATAGACCCCGCGCAGGCGCAGGATCGGCAGACCGATGGCCACCGAGATGACAGCGCAGAAAATCCCCGCCAGCGGCAGTGTTGCCCAGAAGGAAAACCCCGCCTTGGTCATCAGCACCGCCGAGACATAGCCCCCCATCAGCGCATAAGCCCCTTGGCCGATGTTGATGCGCCCGATGTAGAAGGTCAGCCAGACCCCCATCGACCCGATGGACAAAAGCGCCACCGAGGTCAGCGTATAATACAGATCCCACCGCCCCGTCGCCGCGATCAGCAGCGGCACCACGACAAAGACGAACAGCAGAAAGGCGGCAACGCCCAGAACAGCTTTGCTCATGCTTTCAACCCCACGGCTTGCCCATCAGCCCTTGCGGACGGAAGGCGAGGAACACCATCAGCGAGGCGAAGATGGCAAGATAGGTGATGTCGCCATAGGCCGACAAAACCGTCAGGCCGATGCTTTCCATCATGCCCAGAATGAAACCTCCGGCGATGGCACCCGAGATCACGCCGGCCCCGCCAATCATGATCATCATGAAGGCCTTGACGGATGTTGGCCCGCCCATGCCAAGGTTGATCCCGGTGATCGTGACCAGCAGTCCGCCGACCAGACCGGCCAGCATCGCGCCCAGTGCGAAACCGATCATCGAATAGCGGTCCACATCAACGCCCATCAGTTGCGCCGCAACACGGTCCTGCGCCAAGGCCCGCATGGCGCGGCCTGCCTTGGTATATTGCATCAGCGCAATAAAGCCCGCGATCAGCGCGATGGCCAGCACGCCGATCAGGATGCGGTCATAGGGCATGATGATCCGCATATCCCAGTTCAGCACGCCGCCCACGATCTTCGGCACGCCGCGCTGCTTTTCTCCGAACAAAAGCAGGATCACCGCGTCCAGAAAGAACGCGATGCCTGCGGCCAGAAGCATGGTGGATTCGTCGCGTTTCGATTTTCGGATCACGGGCCGGAACAGGAACACCTCGATCAGCGCGCCCATCACCGCCAGCACCAATGCCGAGGCGACCAGACCGACAATAAACGGCAGCCCAAGCTGCGCGACAACGGTATAGGTGACAAAACCGCCAAAGACATACATCTGTCCATGGGCGAAGTTCAGCACATTCATCAGCGAGAAGATCAGGGTCAACCCCAGCGCGATCAGCGCATATTGGGCGCCCAGATACAGCCCGTTGGCAAGGATCTGTTCCATGCTTGGCCTTTGTATTCAGGGAAAGGCGGGGCCGCCCGATGCGGCGACCCCGATGGTTTCAAGCCTTGATCAGTCGACCTGTGCGACGAACAGCGTCTCGAAAGCGCCGTTGTTGAAGGTATTGACCACCAGCGGCACCGACACCTGACGCTTTTGCCCGAACGAGGTGGTGCCGACATATTTCAGCTTGGCATCGCCCTTCATGTAGGGGTTCGGGGCCTCGAACGTGTCCATCGTGGCCTTGAACGCCTCGACATCGGTCATGCCTGCCGGATTGGCGGCGATGGTGGCAAGGATGTATTCCAGCGCATAGACCTTGGTGTTCGACTCGTCGTTATATTCGCCGAACATCTTGGTGTAGCGGTCAACGAATTCCTTCATCTGGTCCGAAGCCAGTTCGGCGGTCGACGCGCCGCCGACCGAGATGAAGCCGTTCGCCAACTCGCCCGCGCCCTCTTGCAGAACGGCGGCGTCTTGCGCGGTTTCAGTCGAGATCAGGCCGGTAAAGCCCAATTCGCGGGCCGAACGGATCAGTTGCGGCGCATTGGCAGGTGACACGCCGGACAGCACCAGAAGATCGGGCGCAGTCTGGATGATCGGCAGCAGGACAGGGGTAAAGTCGGTTGTGTCGACCTGATAGGTCACGGTGTCAGAGACGATCTCAAGCCCCAGCGCCTTGGCGGCGGCAGAACCGGAATCGCGCTGCGACAGCGGATCGGATTCATTGGCAGCCACGAAGGCGACCTTCTTTACGCCGTTGTTCTCCATCAGGTATTTGTAGATTGCCGGGCCGGATTGATAGTTCGCAACCATGCCCAGCACCGCGTTCGAGGCGGGGGCGGTGTAAAGCTCTTTCGGGAAGGCATAGGGGAAATAGATGATGCCGTTCTGTTCGGCCACGGGGCGGACGGCTGCGGCACCGTCATCGACGTTGGGACCGACGACGTAATGGATGCCCGCCTGCGCCATCTGCTCCATGCCCGCAATCGCGCGCTTGGGGTCTTTCTGATCGTCGAAGGACACGATCTCGATGTCGTATTTCGTGCCGCCGATGTCATAGCCGCCGGTCTCGTTGATCCATGCCGCGCGGGTTTCCATCGAACGCTGGTTCGAGGTTCCCCAAGCCGCAGCCGGACCAGAGGTTACACCGACAAAACCGATCTTCAGAACCGGGTTTTCGGCAAAGGCCGCGCCGAACATGCCAAAGCTGGCGGCGGCGGCAAGTGCGGTCGATTTCAGAACTGTGCGACGAAGCATGGCGGACTCCCTGTGAGCCAAGAGGTTGTTGTTATGTGTCCCGGTTTCGGGCTTGATACGGCCAATGGCTGACCTGCCCTGATTTGGAATTATTGTTAACAATCCTGTCAACACATATTATGCAAAACGTCGACGCGCGCCGCACCTTGCCGCATGATCGATTGGTAACTATCTCTTTGTGAAATACCACATTCACGCCGGACCCCGCGCATGACCCTTGCTGCCCCAGAAATCGGCCAATCTTCCGCTGCTGAAGAAATAGCAGAGGAGGAAATCGTGGAACGCATTTTTGAGGCAGTTGTGGAACAGCGTTTGCCGCCCGGAACCAAGCTGTCCGAATCGGCGCTTTGCGAGGCTTTTGGCGTGGGGCGGATGCGTATCCGGCGGTCTTTGCTGCTGCTGGCGTCGCGCGAGGTGGTCGAACTGCATGCCAATCGCGGGGCCTATGTCGCCTCTCCGACCGCAGAACAGGCGCGCGAGGTGTTCGAGGCCCGCATCGCGCTGGAACCGACAATCGCCCGCCTTGCCTGTGAACGCGCCAGCGAACAGGATATAGCGGCGCTGGCCTTACATCTGGAACGCGAACACGCCGCCAATATTCATGGCCAGCGCCATGAGGCGATCCGACTGTCGGGGCAGTTCCACACGCTTTTGGCGCAGATCGCGGGCAATGCGGTGCTGTTGCGGATGATGAAAGAGTTGGTGACGCGGACCTCGTTGATTATCGGCATTTTTGGTGCGGCAGGGGCGACGAACTGCCGTGACGACGACCACAAGACCATCATCGATGCGTTTCTGGCGCGTGATGGCGCAAAGGCTGCCGCGTTGATGGCAGACCATCTGCGCCATATCGAAAGCCATCTGGATCTAAGCGGACAGAACCGCCGCGCCGTTGATCTGATCAGCCTTTTCGCCCAGAAATAGCACGCAACCCGCGTCAGCCGGCAGCCCGCGCCGAGATGGCATGCACAAGGCTGGCCCCTGTCTCGTAATACACCTCGCGCAAGGCGGTGAAGCGTTCGGTATGCGTGGCGACGGGGGTGACGGGCAAAAGATCGGGATTGCCCGAAAGCAAGGCCTGCGCCGCATCGGTGCCAAAAACCGTGCCGGGACCGATGCCGCGGCCGGAATAGCCAAAGCAGGCAAAGGCATCGGGACCAAAGCCCACGATCTTGGGGATATGATCACCGGTCATGGCGATACGGCCCCGCCATGCGTGTTCGAAGGCAATACCCTTCAAAGTCGGGAAGAGTGCGGCCAGTTTGCGCCGCGCCCAAGCCGCGTGGAGTGGCCCGCCCGCCCCCTCGCTATTGCCGATGCCGCCAAGGATCAGCCGCCCCGCCTGATCCAGCCGGAAGGACGACATCACCGTCGCGGTGTCCCAACAGCCCTCGCCACCGGCAAGGATCGTTTTGCGTTGGGAGATCGGCAAGGGCGCGGTGGCAAACTGGCAATAGCTGACCGCGACAAATTGCGGGCGGAACGGGGAACGAATGCCCAGATGATAGGCGTTCGTCGCCACCAGCAGCGCTTTGGCCCGCAGGGTCTTGCCCCCCGCCACAAGCTGCCAATGGCCGCTTTGCCGCGTCAGCGCCGAAACGGCCGTGTGTTCGCAGATTTTCGCACCTGCGGCTTGCGCGGCACGGGCCAACCCGCGCGCATAGGCCAAGGGCTGAATCGTTCCGGCGCGCGGGTCGAACAGGGCGCCATGATAGGCGGATGTGCCGGTGCGCCGCGCGGTTTCGGCCGCATCCAGCAGGCGCAGCGGCGCACCCAGTGCAACGCCTTGGCGGTGACGCTCGGCCAGATCCTTCAGGCCGGACGGCGCATGTGCCAGATGCAGGGTGCCGGTGCGGGTCGGCTCGCAGGCAATGCCCTCACGCGCGATCAGGTCGAACACCCGCGCCGGTGCCGCCGCCAAGGCTGTGATCAGCCGATGGCCCGCCGTGGCCCCCATTTGCACCACGACGGTTTCGGGTGGCAGCCACAACCCCGCGTTCGCCAGCCCGACATTGCGCCCTGATCCGCCATGCCCAACGGTTTCCGCCTCAAGCACGCAGACCGAAGCGCCCTGCCGCGCCGCCTCCAGCGCCGCCGCCAAGCCGGTAAAGCCGCCACCGATCACCGCAAGATCGACAGTCAGATCGTGGTCAAGCGCGGGGGCAGCAAAGTGTTCGGCGCTGCTTGCGCGCCACAGATTCGGCTCAGACATCAAAGCGCACCCCCTGCGCCAGCGGCAATTTGGCGGAATAGTTCACGGTCGAGGTCTGCCGCCGCATATAGGCTTTCCACGCATCCGATCCGCTTTCGCGCCCGCCGCCGGTTTCCTTTTCGCCGCCAAAAGCCCCGCCGATCTCGGCACCGGAAGGCCCGATATTCACATTGGCAATGCCGCAATCCGAGCCTGCGGCAGAGAGAAACGTCTCGGCCTCGCGCAGGTTCAGGGTGAAAATGCACGAGGACAGCCCCTGCGGCACGTCATTCTGGATCGCAATCGCCTCGTTCAGGCTGTCATAGCCCATGACGTAAAGGATCGGTGCAAAGGTTTCTTCGCGCACGGTTTCGGTCTGGACCGGCATTTCGACCAGGGCGGGAGTGACATAGGCGCCCTGCGGGACATCCGCCGTCACCGGCGTGCCGCCGTGGACGATGCCGCCCTCGGCCTTGGCCTTGGCAATCTGGGCCAGCATGCGGTCGCGCGCGGCGGTGTCCACCAGCGGGCCGATCAGGGTGCCAGCCTTGCGCGGATCGCCCACCGGCAGGCTGGCATAGGCCTTGACCAGCCGTGCCACCAGATCGGCGCGGATCGAGTGATGCGCGATCAACCGCCGCAGCGAGGTGCAGCGCTGCCCCGCCGTGCCAACAGCCCCGAAAACGATGGCGCGCACGGCCATATCAAGGTCGGCAGACGGGGCCACGATCATCGCGTTATTGCCGCCCAGTTCCAGAATTGGCCGCCCCCAACGCGCCATGACCTGCGGGCCAACCACGCCGCCCATCCGGGTCGAGCCTGTGGCCGACAGGATCGGCACCGCCTTGGATGCCACCAGCGCCGCGCCGATCTCCGGCCCGCCGATCACCAACTGGCACAGCCCGTCTGGCGCATCGCCAAAGCGGGCCAGCGCGCGGTCCATGATCTTCATCGTGGCGATGGCGGTCAGCGGGGTCTTTTCCGAGGGTTTCCAGATCACCGGATCGCCGCAGACCAGCGCCAGCGCGGCGTTCCAGCTCCAGACCGCGACGGGAAAGTTGAAGGCGGAAATCACCCCGACCGGACCCATCGGAAGCCATGTTTCGGCCATGCGGTGACCGGGGCGTTCGCTGGCGATGGTCAGGCCATAAAGCTGCCGCGACAGGCCGACGGCGAAATCGCAGATGTCGATCATCTCTTGCACTTCGCCCAAGCCTTCGGAAGTGATCTTGCCCACTTCCAGCGTGACCAAAGCCCCCAGTTCGGTCTTGGCGGCGCGCAATTCTTCACCCAGAAGCCGCACCAGCTCGCCCCGGCGCGGGGCAGGCACCTCACGCCATGCGTGGAAGGCGGTTTGGGCGCGGGCAATGATGGCGGGCATCGCGGCGGGGTCGGTTTCGCGGACCAAGGCCAGTTCCGCCCCGTCAATCGGCGAGCGCACCGCAAGGGTGCCGCCGGACAGGTCGGCAGGCGTCAGGCCGGCAGCGGCAAGAATTGCGGAATGGGTCATGGTATGTCTCCTTGCATGGGGCGGCGGCAAGTTCTGGCAGCCCTGGCCACCCCAAGATTGTTTTTCGATTTCGGTCAGTCTAACAGGAAAATTCGGCTTATATGAGAAAGTAATGGTTCATATCCTTGGAGGAAAAGTCACATGATCGCGCCACGCCGCTTTCTTCCCTCAGTCAGTTCTCTGTTGGCGCTTGAGGCGGTCGAGCGGTTGGGAACCGCGACCGCCGCCGCCGAGGAATTGGCGCTGACACATTCCGCCGTCAGCCGGCAGCTCAAGGCGCTTGAGGAGCAGATCGGCGTGCCTTTGTTCCGACGTGAGGGCAAAGGACTGGCGCTGACTCCGGTTGGGGCCGATTATGCCGCGTCGATCCGCGACTATTTGCAGGATCTGGCCCGCGCCAGCCTGCGGATCAGGGCCGCCGGATCACGCAGCAGTCTGACGCTTTCGGTGCTTCCCGCCTTTGGCACGCATTGGCTTTTGCCCCGGCTGCAAGGCTTTGCCCAACTGCACCCCGAAATCACGGTGAACCTTGCAACGCGGCTGTCGCCGTTTGATTTCACGCGGGAAAAATTCGATGCCGCGATCCATTTTGGCGGGCGCGACTGGCAGGGGGTGAAGTATCTGCCCTTGGCGCGCGAGCAGGTCATTCCCGCCGCATCGCCCAAGCTGGTGCCACAGGGCCAGATTACACCCGAGCGCCTGCTGACCCTGCCGTTGTTGCATCTGGAAAGCCGCCCCGGTGCCTGGGAGGATTGGTTCGCCCGTCACGGCTGCGAGGCAGAGCATCTGCGCGGGATGCTGTTTGACCAGTTTTCCCAAATGGCCGAGGCCGCCGCGCTTGGCTTTGGCGTGGCGCTGCTGCCCCGTTTTCTGGCCGAGGCAGAGTTCCGGTCCGGCCGCCTGCACCCGCTGTCCGACAGCCATACCGAGGTGGATGGCCGCTATTTCGTGGTCTGGCCCCAGTTCCGCAACGCCAGCAAGCCGCTGCAAAAATTTCTGCACTGGCTGGGATCGGAGGCCGAGCCGACCTAGCGCGGATCAGCGCAGGCGGTTCAGGATATCAAGGCTGGGATAGCCGTCGGGGATCAGGCCTTGGGCCTTCTGGAAGGATTTCACCGCGCTCAGGGTCAGCGGGCCGATCTTGCCATCCGCCTCACCGCCATAGACGCCCGCGCGCAGCAGCAGGCTTTGCATCTCGATGCGTTCGGGCAGGGTCAGCGCGCGCAGATCGCGCGGCCAGTGCGCCGTGAACGGGCCAGCCCCGCGGATGCGGTCGGCAAGATGGCCCACGGCGATCACATAGGAATCGGCTTTGTTATAGGCCTCGATCGCGGCGAAATTGTCATAGACCAGAAAGGCCGGACCGCGTGCGCCTGCGGGCAGCAGCAGGGCTGCCCAAGCCTCGGGCAGCAGGTCTGCCGCAGCCCCGCGCACCCCCAGCGCCGCCCAAGCCGACAGCGGTTTCTGCGTGCGGTTTCCGGCCAGCGCATAGTCAAAGCCCTGCGGCAGCGTCACCTCATCCCCCCAGCGCCCGCCTTTCTTCCAGCCGAAATTGGCCAGATAGGCGGCGGTCGAGGCCAGCGCGTCGGTCGGATCATCGCCCCAGACATCGGGTTTGCCGTTGCCATCGTAATCCACCGCATAGGCAAGGAACGAACTTGGCATGAACTGGGTATGCCCCATCGCACCAGCCCAACTGCCCAGCATCCGTGCGGGCGTCACGGCGCGGGCCTGCAATATCCGCAGCGCGCCGACCAGTTCTGCCTCGAAGAAATCACCGCGCCGCCCGTCATAGGCCAGTGTGGCCAGCGCCGACAGGGTGGGAATATCGCCGCGCACCGCGCCATAGGCGCTTTCCAGACCCCAGATAGCCAGCACCACATGGCGGTCCACGCCATAGCGCGCCTCGATCTGGTCCAGCAGCGGGCCGTGCTGTTTCAGCGCCTTTTGCCCCGCCGCGATGCGGTCATCCGACACGGCCTTGTCCAGATAATCCCAGATCGTCTTGGTAAATTCGTCCTGCTTGCGGTCGCGTTCCACCACGTCGGGACGGAAATGCACGTCGGCCATTGCGGTTTCAAACGTCGCAGACGAAATCCCCGCCGCCAGCGCGCGGGCGCGAAAGCCTGTGATCCAGTCTTGCAGACCCGCTTCGGTTCCCACCTGCATCTCTTGCCCTTTCGCCACCGGCACGGCCAAAGCCATCAAGGCAACCGCAAGACCGGCTTTGAGAAAAGCGAAAAGGCCGCGCATGACACCACCGGGAAAATCCATTCCCGCCAGTGTAACCCGCCGCGCTGCAAGGGCAACCCAAAGCCGGATCACCCCCGCACTGTTCGGCAAAAGCCGCCTATTTCCGGTTGCGCACGACCTTGCGCTTTATCTTGCCGGCCTTGGCATGGGCCGCCCCCGGCTTGCGCGGCTGATACCGGCCCGCGCGCGCACCGCGCCCTGTGGGCAGGGTGGCCCCTTCCAGCATCAGCAGATCCAGCACCAGCCCACCCGTCATCGGGATCGCTTCGGCCAGCCGCACCGTCACGCGCTGACCGATGCCGATGGTCACGCCGGTATCGGCCCCCGTCAGGGTAAGGGTATCACCGTCGTAATGGAAAAACTCGCGCCCAACGGACCGGATCGGCACCAGACCGTCGGCACCGGTTTCATCCAGTTTCACGAACAGACCAAACCGCTGCACGCCGGAAATCCGGCCCGTAAACTCGGCCCCCACCCGATCCGACAGGAAGGCCGCCAGATAGCGGTCGGTCGTATCGCGTTCCGCCAGCATCGACCGGCGTTCGGTATCGGAAACCTGCTTGGCGGTCTCATCAAGGTTCTCGATGTCCCAAGTCGACAGCCCGTCATCGCCCCAGCCGTGGCCCGCGATCAGCGCGCGATGCACGATCAGATCGGAATAGCGCCGGATCGGCGAGGTGAAATGCGCGTAATTCCGCAGCGCCAACCCGAAATGGCCAAAATTCTGCGCGTTGTAATAGGCCTGCGTCATCGACCGCAGGGTCGAGACGTTCATCAACTCGTCAAACTCGGTCCCCTGCGACTGCGCCAGAAGCCGGTTCAGATGGGCGGTTTTCAGCACTTGGCCCTTGGCAAGGGTAAAGCCCGACGCCTCGGCCACCTCGCGCAAGCTGTCCAGCTTTTCGGGGCTGGGTTCTTCGTGGACGCGGAACAGCAGGGGCCGCTTCAGCCGGATCAGTTCTTCGGCTGCGGCCACATTGGCAAGGATCATGAATTCTTCGATCAGCTTGTGCGCGTCATAGCGGTCGCGGAAGGCGACAGAGGTCACCTTGCCTTCGTCCGACAGCTCGATCTTGCGTTCCGGCAGATCAAGATCCAGCGGTTGCCGCGCCGCACGGGCGGTTTTCAGCGCGGCATAGGCGGCATAAAGCGGCTTCAGCACCGGCTCCAACAAGGGTGCGGTCTTGTCGTCGGGCTGCCCGTCGATGGCCGCCTGCACCTGCCCGTAATGCAAAGACCCCTGCGACCGCATCAATCCGCGCACAAAGCGGTGCGACAGCTTGTTGCCGTGGGCGTCCAGATGCATCCGCACGGCCATGCAGGCGCGGTCCACATGTTCATGCAACGAACACAGATCGCCCGACAAGATATCGGGCAGCATCGGCACCACGCGGTCGGGGAAATAGGTCGAATTACCACGCTTGCGCGCCTCGCGGTCCAGCGCGGAATTGGGGCGCACGTAATGGGCGACGTCGGCAATCGCCACCCAGATGATATGGCCACCGGGATTGCGCGGATCGGTGTCAGGCTCGGCATAGCAGGCATCGTCACGGTCGCGCGCGTCGATGGGGTCGATGGTGATCAGAGGAATGTCGCGCAGATCGGTGCGGCTGCCAAGCGTCACAGGCTGGGCTGCATCGGCTTCGGCCACCACCGCATCGGGGAACTGGTCGGGGATGCCGTGCTGATGGATCGCGATCAGGCTGACCGCCCGCGGGCCGCCCGGATCACCCAGACGCGCGGTGATGCGGGCCTGCGGCAGGCCCAGATGCTTGCGGCCCACCTGTTCCGCCTCGACCAACTCGCCATCCTTGGCGCCGTTGGTATAGTCGGCGGCAACCTTCCATTCCTTGTCCTGCCCCTTGTCGATGGGGACAATGCGCCCGCCCTCGGCCCCGACGCGGAACACGCCCAGAATCTTCAACGGGTTCGAGCCGATCTTGCGGATCAGCCGCGCCTCATAGCCGTAACCTTCGCCCGCAGCGGGGGTCAGCCGCGCCAAAATCTTGTCGCCATCGCCCAAGGCCGGATCGCCCTTTTGCGGAAGTATCAGAATTCGCGGGCTGTCCTGCGGCCCCGCCTCGCCCGCGTCTTCCAAGGGGATAGCAAAGAGATCGCCTGCCGCATCGGGCGGCAGCACCAGTAGCACCGACACAGGTGGCAACGCGCCCGGATCACGGAACCTGCGCGCGCGTTTCTCAAGACTGCCCTCGGCCTCAAGCTCTGCCAGCAGGCGCTTCAGATCAATGCGGGCATCGCCCTTGATGCCGAATGCCTTGGCAATATCGCGCTTGGCCGAAAGGCCGGGGTTCTCGGTGATCCACTGACGGATCTGGTCTTTGGTGGGTATAGGGTTCATCCCCTGCCCCTAGCACGACCGCAGCTTTCCCGAAAGGCCACACCGCACGCGGGGCAGCAACAGATGAGTATTTGGGCCAAGATGAAGCCGCACAGGCATCATCTTGGCAATAAATACTCCCGCCGGAGGCTCCGACAGCGCCCCACATCCGACCTTTATCATCTCAGTGTAGGATGCGTGATCTCACGCACCTTTGCGGCAGGTCAGAACGGCAGAACCATATCCTGATGCTCGATCCCCGCATCCAGATACACCTCACCCACCGGCGCAAAACCAAGGCCGGCGTAAAAGCCCAGCGCGTGGGTTTGCGCGCCGAGTTTGGCTTTGGTAACCCCTGCCTCGGCCCGCAGACGGGCGACGGCGGCACGGATCAGGGCGGCACCGATGCCAGTGCCACGGCCTTCGCGCAGCACGCAGACGCGGCCGATCTTGCCGGTCTCACCCAGAACCAGCAAGCGGGCGGAGCCGATGGCCTGGCCATCTTGGGTTGCCAGAAGGTGAATGGCGCTATCGTCGAGATCGTCCACCTCATCCGCCTCGGACACGCCCTGTTCTTCGATGAACACGGTGCGGCGCAGGGCGCGGCAGGTGGTGATATCGCGGGTTTCTTCGATCCGCAGGGTCATGCGAAATAGTCCCGCAGCACACGGGCGTAGATCGCCTTCAGCGCGTGGATTTGCGCCACTTCGACGCGTTCATCGACCTGGTGCATGGTTTTTCCGACAAGGCCGAATTCCACCACCGGACAGTGATCTTTCACAAAGCGCGCGTCCGAGGTGCCGCCCGATGTGGAATAGTCCGGCACCCGCCCTGTCTCGGCCTGCACCGCCCGTGCCACCAGTGCGGAAAAATCACCGGGCGGCGTCAGAAAGCTTTCGCCGGAAATCGTGATCCGCAGGCTGATCTGCACGCCGGTTTCGGCCTGCACCGCCGCAGCATGGGCGCGCAGCCAATCCGACAGCGACGCGCCGGAGTGGCTGTCGTTGAAGCGGATGTTCACCGTGGCAGTTCCCTTGGCGGGGATGACGTTGGTGGCCGGATTGCCGCAATCGATCGTGGTGATCGCAAGGGTCGAGGCGTCGAAATGCGCGGTGCCTGCGTCCAGCGGTTTTTCCTCAAGCCGCGCCAGCAGGGCGACAAGCGCGCTCATGGGATTTTTGGCGCGGTGGGGATAGGCGGAGTGGCCCTGCACGCCCACCGCCGTGATATAGGCAGTCATTGATCCGCGACGGCCGATCTTCATCATCTCGCCCATCTCGTTCGGACAGGTGGGTTCACCCACAAGGCAATGGGTCATGCGTTCGCCCTGCCCCGCCATCCAGTCGAGCAGGGCCACTGTGCCATCCACCGCGTCGCCTTCTTCGTCGCCGGTAATCGCCAGGATCACCGCGCCGTCAGGCGGGGTTTGGCGCACGAAATCCACCGCTGCCGCTGCAAAGGCCGCGACGCCCGATTTCATATCGGTGGCCCCGCGCCCATACATCCAGCCATCGACCACCGCCGCGCCGAACGGGTCTTGTGTCCATGCCGAGACATCGCCCACCGGCACCACATCGGTGTGGCCGTTAAAGCCGAATGCCTTGTTCGCGCCCTTTTTGCCCCAGCGCGCGTAAAGGTTGGCCACCCCGCCACGATCAACGCGGGTGCATTCGAAGCCCGCGCCCGCCAGCAACCGCTCCAGCAGAACCAGCGCGCCGCCTTCGACCGGCGTGACCGAAGCGCAGCGGATCAGATCGGCCGTCAGTTGCACGGGATCGATCAGGGAATGGGCGGGGATATCGGCGGGCATGGGCGGCACCTTTGGCATGGGAAAACCACGAAACCGATAGCCGCTTGCCCCGCATTTCGCAACTGCTGCACGCTGTGCGGCCTGTGGCACAAGCGCAACCCCCGCCAAGGTGCTGCGCGGCTTATGGCTTTGCGGGTGACAGCGCCTGCACGCGCCCTTACCTTGTATCGAAAGAAACCGTCCCGAGGCAGGACAGAAGCAGGGCAAAACAGCCCGAAACCGGCAGATCCGCTTTGGCGGCCCTGTCTTGCCACAGGCTTTCTCGCGGCATATGGGCAGAAATGATCGTCACCTTTCCTCGCTGCAATCGCATTTGGGCCGGATGTGCTTCCAAGGTTGCGGGGCGATCCGGGGCATGATGACGGGCGCGCAAAACTGGCTGGCGCTGTCGGATCGCGGCCTTTGCAACGACGATCCGGTGCCGCATGCCTTGCTGGATCAGGGGCTGTTCGTGATGGAATTGGCCCTTCCGCTAGAGCCGACCACCATTTTGCTGAACCATCAGGCCGAGGATGGTTGGCCACGCACATTTGCCGTGTTTCACGATGGGGCTGCGGGGCTGGTGCTTTTGCACCGGCAGGGGCAATCCGTTGCCCGACACCATCTGCCCGGCCCATTGCCTTTGGGCAGCGGTGTGGGGCGGTTGTGTTTTCACTTTGATGCGCCGGCACGACACTGGAGCCTGACGTTCCAGATGATCATCGAAACGGGTGCCGCGCCGGACCCTGCGCGCAGACTGTCGGCCTGTGGCAGCAATCCCTTGCCCCTCCGTCTTGCCGATATGGCTGCGCTTTGTGCGGCCAGTGCAACAAAATCCGCGCATCCTGCCGTCTTGTGGTTTGGGCTGACCCGTGGCGATGCGCCTCCGGCCCGCGCGCCTTGGGTCGGGCAGCGGACTCCGGTTGAAACCACACGGGGGCCGGTTGCGGCAGGACATCTTACCGCCGGAGATATAGTATTGACGCTGGACGACGGCCCGCAGCCACTAACGGCCGTGCATCGGTTTGACCTGCCCTCGAAAGGATCGTTCGCCCCGATCCTGCTGCGCGCGCCCTTTTTCGGGCAGGGGCAGGACTTGCTGATTTCATCGGATCAGATGATTGCCTTGGCAGGTTCAGAGGTGGAATATCTGTTTGGCGAGGATGAGGTTCTGGTCGAAGCAGGTCATCTGGCCGATGGCCGCACCGCCTTGCTGGACCAGCGCCGCGCGGTTACCGCCTCGGTTGCGCTTGAGTTTGCCAATCCGGCACTGGTTCTTGCGGATGGATGTGCGCTGCTGTGCGCGCCGATGGCACAAGCGGCGACTGGCCCCGACACATTGCCACGGCGCAGTTTGCAGGGTTACGAAGTCTTGACTCTGATGGCGCTTATGGGGCGGTCCGGCCGCCACCGCGCGGCCTGAGCCTGAGCCTTAGCTTCAGTCGAAGAACGGATTCATCTGCGCCACGACGACCGAGTTTTCAGCCAAGGCCCGCTCCATCAGCGCGCGCTCTTCGTCGTCGATCTCGTCGCCCGCTTTCAGGCGTTCGTCCAGAGTGCCATAGCCCGAGACATCCAGCGGGGCCAGATCGGCGGCCTTGAGGATTGCCACGGTTTCGCGCACGGCCTCGGCCTCGTCCACGCCGCTGGCATAGCACATCAGCGCGGCTCCGGTCGATTTGTCGGGAAGCCCGTCCCCGGCCTTGCGGCCCACTTCGACCACCAGCGTATACACCTGCTGCTTGCCTGCCTCGCTTGCCATTGCCTTGCTCCATAGCGTTTGGCTTTGCTTGGCGCGGAACGGGGCAAAGTGCAAGCACCTAGTCTTTCGAGACAGTTTTGCGCTCTTTCGGCTAGGCAAACCTCCAGATGGTGACTCCGGCTGATCTTCTGCACCCCGCCCGCCATCTGAGGATCAGCATAAGGATTACCTATATTTGCTGCACAGATTCGGGGGATTTTGGGATGGCGAACGCGGTTGAACTGTCCATCAACACCAGCGCAAGCGCGCTTGCCATGGCGCAATCCATGTTCGGCAGCGGCATCACCATCGTCGATGCGAAATACACCGGAGATACGTTTTCAAGCGGGATCTACTCGGGTGCGCTGCAAACGATCCCCGGCATCTCGCCGACGGACAGCGGCGTGATCCTGTCAACGGGCTATGCCAGCGCGTTCACCTCGGGCGCATTGCTGTTGCCGTCGAGCAATACCAACACCGCCAGCAACACCAGTGCCGATACATGGGGCGTGGATGGCTATGCCCCCCTGAAAGCGCTGGACGGCGCCAATATCTATGATGCCGCGATCTTTGAAGCGAATTTCATCCCCAGCACCAACTTTCTGACGATGCAATTCGTGTTCTCGTCCGAAGAATATCTGGAATACGTGAACGCAGGCTTCAATGATGCGTTTGGTGTCTGGGTCAACGGGCAATTCGTGCCTTTCGCCATTTCCGGCGATGGCCATGTCGCGGTTGATACCGTCAATACCAGCCAAAATTCGAACCTCTACGTCAACAATCCGGCCAGCCTTGATCTGTATAACACCGAAATGGACGGCTTTACCGTCACGCTGACGCTGAAGGCGCCGGTGCAGGCGGGCCAGACCAACAGCATCAAGATCGCCATCGGGGACGCGGGCGACGCCTATTACGATTCAAACCTGCTGATCATGGCAGACAGCATCCAGAGCGTGACCTTTGCCAACAATGACTCCGCGACCGTCGAGGCTGGCGAGAGTGTGACGCTGAATCTGCTGGCCAATGACAATACGGCAGGCGGCGGCGTGATTACTGTCACCAAGATCAACGGAGTCCCTGTCGTTGCGGGCCAGACGGTGGTGCTGCCCTCGGGCGAACACGTCACGTTGAACGCCGACGGGACGGTGTCGGTTCTGGCAGATCTGGACACCGGCACGCAAAACTTCAGCTATACGATCAAGGACTCGGTCGGGAACACCGATGTGGGGTATGTCACAGTCACGACAACCGCCGCCGTGCCGTGCTTTGTCGCAGGCACGCCGATCACGACGGACAAAGGCGAGCGCCTGATCGAAACACTGCGTCCGGGCGATATGGTGGCGACACGCGACCATGGGCTGCAACCGCTGCGCTGGATTGGCAAGGCCGAGCATCGCGCCACGGGCAAGGCCGCGCCGGTGCGGCTGGCGGCGGGGGCGCTTGGCGATCATGGCGAAGTGTGGCTGTCGCAGAACCACCGCGTGATGCTGTCCTCGGTCTGGGCGGAACTGCTGTTCGGGGAACATGAAGTGCTGGTCCATGCCAAGGATCTGGTGAACGATCATGCGATCCGCATCATCGATGATGGCCGCAAGATCACCTATGTCCACCTGCTTTTCGATCAGCACGAGATCATCACAACCAGCGGTCTGGACAGCGAAAGCTATCATCCCGGCCGCCAGACGATCAGCGGTTTTGATGCCGATACACGGGACGAGATACTGGCGCTGATGCCCAACAGCGATGCGATGACCGGCTTTGGCTATGGACCCACCGCCCGCACAAGCCTGCGCCACCCCGAGGCTTTGGCTTTGCTGTCCAGGATGTCATCCCAATTTTGCGGTCCGTCCGCAGCAGAGATGGCCCGCGCGGCCTGAGGCGGCGCAAGGTCACAGGGGCTGAGGGCAAAAGCCCCCACCAAACCCTCAGCCCCGACATTTCCGCCCGAAGGTGCGTGCCAAGCACGCACCCTACCCTCGGGGAGGGCATCTTGGTTCACATTCTCCGACAGTGGGGGATCTGCGTCCGGAAATTGGTCTTGCGGATGAACCCAGCAGCAAGCGGCCCAGACCTTGCGGGGCCGGTAATCGACCCATGCAAAAGAGCCTCCGGCGGGGATATTTGGGCAGAGAGGATCGGGGGAAGCGGTGGCATCCCTACAGGACGTGGAATCGAAAAGGGGACGCGGCGCGCCCCCTTTTGTCACTGTCTCGGATTGGATCAGTCGCGCAGCAATTCGTTGATCGAGGTTTTCGAGCGAGTTTGGGCATCGACCTTCTTCACGATCACGGCGCAATAAAGGTTGATACCGTTCTTGCTGGGCATCGAGCCTGCCACCACGACCGAGCCTGCCGGAACCTCGCCATAGGTGACTTCGCCGGTTTCACGGTCAACGATCTTGGTGGATTTGCCGATGAAAACGCCCATGCCAAGGACCGAGCCTTCGCGGATGATGCAGCCTTCGACGACTTCGGATCGCGCGCCGATAAAGCAGTTGTCCTCGATGATGGTGGGGCCAGCCTGCATCGGTTCCAGCACACCGCCGATACCGACGCCGCCCGACAGGTGGACGTTCTTGCCGATCTGCGCGCAAGACCCGACCGTGGCCCATGCGTCCACCATCGTGCCTTCATCGACATAGGCGCCGACGTTGACGAAAGACGGCATCAGCACCGCGCCCTTGGCCACATAAGCCGAGCGGCGCACAACGCAGTTCGGCACAGCACGGAAGCCTGCGGTGCGCCAGTCTTCGGCGGTCCAGCCTTTGAACTTGCTGTCGACTTTGTCCCACCAGCCGCCAGCCTGCGGGCCACCGGGCTGGATCTCCATGTCCTGCAGGCGGAAGCCCAGCAGCACGGCCTTTTTCGCCCATTGATTCACATGCCAATCCGCGCCGCGCTTTTCGGCAACGCGCAGGCGGCCCTTGTCGAGCGCCTCAAGCGTGGCTTCGATGGCGTCACGGGTTTCGCCTTTGGTCGCGGGCGAGATGGCGTCGCGCGCCTCCCATGCGGCGTCGACGGCGGTTTCAAGGGCTGCGTAGGACATCGGGGATTCTCCTCGGTGAAGCGGTTCGGCTGGCTATAGGGGGCAAGACCCCGTGTTGCAATCATACTGTCTCACGACAGTGGCGGCGCGCGGGCGATCAGGCTAGACCATGCACAAGCCAGAAACGACAGGACCAGATGCACGACGAACCCCGCCCCCACCCGTTCCGCGATTCCGTTCAGGATGTGGCGGCCACGCACCGGCTGCCCGATACCCCGCAAACCCGCGCGCCAGCCTACCGACTGGCCTTTGCCGATCCGGATTTCCTCACGCGCGAGGAATTGCGCCCCGTCCGGCTGCAACTGGAATTGCTGAAGCCGCAACTGATTTTGGATGAGCGCGGGATCAATTCAACCGTGGTGCTGTTCGGTGGCGCGCGCATCCCCGATCCGGCAAACAAGGCAACGGCCAAGACCCCGATGCTGGCTGAATTGTCCCGCTATTACGACGAGGCCCGGCGCTTTGCCAAAGCAATGACAGAACGCAGCCTGCAAAGCTATGGCCGCGAGGATGTCATTGTGACGGGTGGCGGACCGGGGGTGATGGAGGCGGGCAACCGCGGGGCGGCGGATGCAGGCGGCCAGTCCATCGGGCTGAACATCGTGCTGCCGCATGAACAGGCGCCGAACCCCTATGTCACGCCGGATCTGTCCTTCAACTTTCACTACTTCGCGATCCGCAAGATGCACTTCCTGATGCGGGCGCGGGCGATCTGCATCTTTCCGGGCGGCTTTGGCACGATGGATGAGATGTTCGAAAGCCTGACCCTGATGCAGACGGGCCGGATGAAGAAAGTCCCGTTCGTGCTGTTCGGACGGGAGTGGTGGGACAAGGTGATCAACTGGGACATGCTGGCCGAGGCGGGCGTGATTGCCGAAGCAGATCTGAAGCTGTTCGAGATCGTCGAGACGGCAGAAGAGGCGCTGGATGTGATCGACCGCTGGCACGACCGCTAGCACCGCAAGGTGCGTGCTTGTCACGCACCTTTGCCGGGGCGGTGCCAGTCGTCGAGGAACGCGACCTGATCGCAGGCGGCGAAGCTGGCGAGGCGGTGGAGTTCGGCTTCCAGTTTCTTTTGGCGCTGCGGTGTCAGGGGGGCGTCGGGTTCGGGCCAGTAGGCTTTGACGCGCAAGGTGCTGGTATCGCGGAAGGCTTTGACGTCGATGCGGCCGATCAGGCGGTCGGACTCCAGCACCGGAAAGACGTAGTAGCCGTATTTGCGCTGGGGTTCGGGGACGAAGACTTCGATGCGATAGTGGAAGCCGAACAGGAATTCGGCGCGGTCGCGGTCGCGCAGGGCTGGGTCGAAGGGCGACAGTATCCGCATGCGGCGGGGCGGTTCGGGGGCCATGGCGGCTTGGGTCAGCACGTCGGGGCGGGCAAAGCTGCGTTTGCGGCGGCCATCGGCGGCTTCGAGGTCGATCTCGATGATTTCGCCCCGGGCAAGGGCGGTTTTCACCCATGCTTTCACTTCGGCAGGGGTCAGCGCGTGCCAATAGGCACGCAACTCTGACGCGTCGGCAAAGCCGAGATTGTCCAGCGCAGAACTGCAGGCCCAGTCGATCAGCGTTTCGGGATCGGGCGCGGGCAGGCGGTGGGCGGTTGGGATCACGCGGTCGGTCAGGTCATAGACCTTTTGAAAACCGTCGCGGCGGGAAATGGCAAGCTGCCCTGTGCGCCACAGCCATTCCAGCGCGGTTTTGGACGGGTGCCAATCCCACCAGCCGCCTTTGCCGCGCGTCTCGCCCTGCCCGACATCGGTGGAGGTGACCGGGCCATCTGCCTCGATCCGGCGCAGGATGGTGTCGAACTGCGCCTCATACCCGTCGCGAAACCAGCTTTTCCAGTTCTTGTGCAGCCGTTCCGCGTCGCGGGCAAAGCGGTGTTGCCACAGGGGATGCAGATGGACCGGCAGGATTGAGGCATCGTGGGTCCAGTGTTCCCACAGGCTGCGATCCCGCTCCAGCAACGGTTTCAGGGCGGCGGGGCGATAGGATTGACGGCGGCTCCACAGGATCATGTGGTGGGCGCGTTCGACTGTGTTGATGCTGTCCACCTGCACAAAGCCAATGCGATCAATCAGGCGCGCCAGATCGGCACCCGTGGCGGGGCCGGTCGGGGCCTCGGCCAGCGCGTGGCGATGCAGGAACAGGCGGCGGGCGGCGGGGTTGGGCAAAAGATCGGGCATGGCAACAGGCGTAGCAGGCGGGCGGCGCGGGTCAACCGCGACGTGACAGGGCGCAAAGCCGACGCATCGTAACATACGGACATATTTGACGGTTAAATCGTGACCTTTCCGCAGGATTCAGTGCTTGATCGGGGGGGCGGGCTGCTTAGGTTGGGTGCGAACCCCGAACCGGAGAGCCCCCATTGCACCATGAGACGCCCCTGATTTCCACGATTGTTGTCGGCTTGTGCCTTGCCTTTGTGTTCGGCCTGCTGGCGAACCGCCTGAAGCTGCCGATGATTGCGGGCTATCTGATGGCTGGGGTGGTGATCGGGCCGTTTACGCCGGGCTATGTGGCCAATCAGGAATTGGCGAACGAGTTGGCCGAGCTGGGGGTGATCTTGCTGATGTTCGGGGTGGGGTTGCACTTTTCACTGCAAGATCTGTTGGCGGTGCGGCGGATCGCCATTCCGGGGGCCTTGGCGCAGATCAGCGTGGCGGCGGCGGCGGGGATAGGGCTGGGGATGGCCTTGGGCTGGGGGCTTGGCGCGGGGGTGATCTTTGGGCTGTCGCTGTCGGTGGCATCCACGGTGGTGCTGCTGCGCGCACTGCAGGAGCGCGGGATGGTCAAGGAGCCGCGCGGGCGCATCGCGGTGGGCTGGCTGATTGTCGAGGATCTGGTGATGGTGGTGGTGCTGGTGCTGATCCCGCCGCTGTCAAGCCTGCTGGGGGGCGTCACCGTCCCCGTCGAGGAGGGCGCGGCGCAAGAGGTGGCGCGGCTGGGCTTTGGCCCCGTGGCGGCGACGCTGATGATTACGGCGGTCAAGGTCGCGGGCTTTGTCGCGCTGATGCTGCTGGTCGGGCGCAAGGTGATCCCGATGGTGCTGCATTACACCGCCCACACCGGCCAGCGCGAGTTGTTCCGGCTGGGCGTGCTGGCGATTGCCTTGGGGGTGGCGTTCGGATCGTCGGCGTTTTTCGGCGTGTCCTTTGCGCTTGGTGCATTCTTTGCGGGCATGGTGATGGCCGGATCAAGCCTGTCGGCGCAGGCGATGAAAGACACGCTACCACTGCGGGATGCCTTTGCGGTGCTGTTCTTCGTGTCAGTCGGGATGCTGTTTGATCCGACGGTGATCTGGACCGCTCCCGTGGCGATCCTTGTGACGGTGGGGATCATCGTGGGGGTAAAGGCGGCGGTGGCCTTTGGCCTAATGCGCGCGCTGGGACATGACCGCGCGGCGGCGGCGACCATCGCGGCCAGTCTGGCACAGATTGGCGAGTTTTCCTTCATCCTGATCGTGATGGGCGTCGATCTGTCGATCGTGCCACCCGAGGCGCGCGATCTGGTGGTGGCGGGGGCGCTTGTGTCGATCCTTGTGAACCCGCTGCTGTTCCGGCTGCTGGACCGAAAGACGCAGGCCGCCTAGGCCCGCGTCCAAAGATCAGAGCGCGCCGTAAAGCTGACGGGCCTCGCGGAAGGACATCAGCTTTTGCAGCTTTTCGTCCCACAGATGCAGGTTCACCGAGCGGAAGCTTTCCCAGATCGTCAGGCGCTGCGCCTGTGCCAGATCGGCATTGTCGCGCAGCACTTCGGGCAACCGGTAGAACGGGATGCGGGAATACAGGTGATGCACGTGATGGATGCCGATATTTGCGGTCAGCCAGCGCAGGGGCGCGGGCAGCACGTAATGCGATGAACCTTCAAGGGCGGCCTCATGCACTTGCCAGTCTTCGGGCTTGGCCCAGTGGGTATCCTCAAACTGGTGCTGCACGTAGAACAGCCAGACTCCGATGGTGCCTGCAATCACCGAAGTGGGCAGATAGATCAGCAAAACCGGCATCAACCCGCCCGCCCAGATCATCAGCGCAAGGCCAATGGCGATGATGGCGTTGGTCCCCATGGCCGATGTCCAATAGCGCCAGCCGGATTTCATCAGACCGAAGGGCAGGCGGTTTTGCAGGATGAACAGATAGCTTGGCCCCAGCACGAACAGCACCAAGGGGTTGCGATAAAGCCGGTAGAGCAGCCGCCCCATCGGGCTGCGCGCGCGGTATTCTTCGACGGTCAGCGTCATAACATCGCCGATGCCGCGTTTATCAAGGTTGCCGTGATGCGAATGGTGGATGGAATGGGTGCGCTTCCACACGTCATAGGGGGTCAGCGTCAGCACGCCCAGCACGCGGCCCACCCAATCCTGAGCGGTGCGGTTGTTGAAGTAGGAGGCATGGCCGCAATCATGCTGGATCACGAAAATCCGCACCAGAAACGCGCCGTTCAGCACCGCAATCGCAAAGGTCAGCCAGTAGCTGACCGAAAGCGACATCCACGCCAGCACCCACAACAGCAGAAACGGCACCAGCGTGACCGCCAGTTCAAAGATGCTGCGCCATGTCGAAGGCTCGCGGTATTTGGCCAAAACCTGCACCCAGTCGCGCGCGGAACGTGTCTGCGCCGGTTCGGTCGCGGTCTTTTCTGCTGTCATCTCAAGCGCCCTTACGCTTTGCCCGGTCTGCCACCGGAGGGCCGCAGCATCTTGTGCATGCCTTGTGTGATTGGGTCAGGCGATCATCGCGTGACCAAAGTGTCCGTCCGCATAGCGGTTTTGCGACAATGACGCCAGCAAACCCTCCTGCAAAGCGCTAATTTGTCGCGATCCGCCTGCACGGCAAGGTGCCGCCTGCCGACGTGGCGTCAGGCCCCCGCCTTTTGCGCCGATTTGCGCTGCTTTTCGGTGGCAGATTTCAACTGACCGCAGGCGGCCATGATGTCTTCGCCGCGCGGGGTGCGGATCGGGCTGGCATAGCCTGCGTGATAGATGATGTCGGCAAAGGCATGGATGCGGTTGCCCGAGGACCGCTTGTAAGGCGCGCCCGGCCATTCGTTGAAGGGGATCAGGTTCACCTTGGCGGGGATGCCGCGCAGCAGTTCGACCAGACGGTAGGCGTCTTCCTTGCTGTCATTCACATGGTCCAGCATCACATATTCAAAGGTGATGCGTTCAGAGTTGGACAGACCGGGATAATCACGCAGCGCGTCGAGCAGGGTGGCGATGTTCCATTTCTTGTTGATCGGCACCAGTTGGTCGCGCACCTCGTCGGTGGTGGCGTGGAACGACACCGCCAGCAAACAACCGATTTCCTGCGCGGTGCGGGCGATTTCGGACACGACGCCGCTGGTTGACAGAGTGATGCGGCGGCGGCCAAGGGCGATGCCTTCGTTGTCCATCACGACTTTCATCGCGTCGCGCACGTTGTCGAAGTTATACAGCGGCTCTCCCATGCCCATCAGCACGATGTTGCTGACCAGACGGGTTTCATCCTTGGGCGCGCCGGGGGTGGGCCATTCGTCCAGATCATCGCGGGCAAGCATGACTTGGCCCACGATCTCTGCCGCCGTCAGGTTGCGGACCAGTTTTTGCGTGCCGGTATGGCAGAAGGAACAGGTCAGCGTGCAGCCGACCTGAGAAGAAATGCACAGCGTGCCGCGATCGGTTTCAGGGATATAGACGGTCTCGATCTCATGCCCGCCGGCGATGCGGACCAGATATTTGCGGGTGCCATCTTCGGAGACTTGTTTGGTGACGATCTCTGGCACCTCAAGCACGAAATTCTCGGCCAGCAAGGTGCGGTAATCCTTGGCAAGGTTCGACATGCGGTCAAAATCGCGCACGCCCCAGTGGTAAACCCATTGCCAGACCTGCCCCACGCGCATCTTGGCCTGCTTTTCCGGCGTGCCTGCGGCGATCAGCGCGGCGCGCATCTGGTCGCGGGTCATGCCGACCAGATTGGCCTTGCCGCCCTCGGGCAGCTTGCGCGGGATGGTCAGCACATCTTGGGTGATTGGCGCGGTCATTCGGGGCGTCCTTGATAGATCAGCGGCTGATATAGGGCAAAGCCGGTCAAAATAAAAGCGCCCCGGCCTGCGGGGGCCGGGGCACGAAAATCTGTCAGGCGGCGCTTATTGGCAGCGCTTTTCGGCCTCTTCCATTGCGGCGGTGAAGCCGCGCAACGAGAAGGTATCCTGCGTCTGGGTGCCTTTGCCCGAACGCCCCTTCAAAACGGCTGTCGAGCCTTTCTTGAGCGCGGCCAAAATCGCGGCATCATCGCCTTCGCTGCCCGGCCAGCCCCATTCGCCATCGGTCACCAGACCAAAGGTGATGCCGTCCACGGTCAGATCCACAGTCGAACCGGGGGCAAAGGGATAGCCGCCCGAGAACGAAATCTCGCCCTTGCCCACACCCGGGCGGAAGGTGACGAACAGCAGGATGTCACCACGACGCACCGAAACCGGCTGGCCGTCGCGGGTGTTCACGGTTTCCTGCGGGCTGGACACGCCCCAGCATTCCTTGGGGTCTTCCTCGGCAAACACGCTCCAGTCCGTTTTGGTGGCCACGCGGTTGGTCGATTCCTGCGCGAAAGCAGCAGAGTTGAACCCGATTGCAGAGATCATGGCCACGCTTGCGGCCCGCATCATCCAGCTTGTCATATCGTTACAGCCTCCAAGCTGCTGTTTGCCTCGGCCCCTGCTGCCGCTTGAGGCGCGGTTTCCTGTAGCGCGGGGCGCTTCCACTCGATATTCCTGCAATACCGAAAAGGGATGCACCGCGAAAGCCCCGCAAGGGCGGATCGGGCAGAAAATCGCGCATATGTGTAGGGGGATGGCATGGCAGCGGCTGAGATGGCACAACTTTGGCGCGGCGGATTGCTGGAAAGCACACATCGCGGGCATGCGGTGATCTGCGATGATACCGGCGCGATTGTGGAAAGCTGGGGCGATGCGGATCGGGTTATATTTCCGCGATCATCCTGCAAGATGTTGCAGGCGTTGCCGCTGCTGGAATCGGGGGCGGCAGATGCTGCGAGTCTAAGCGATGCCCAGGTGGCCTTTGCCTGCGCGAGCCATCAGGGCGAGGCGCTGCATGTGAACATGGCACGCCGCTGGCTGGGCGATCTGGGGCTATCGGAGGCCGATCTGCGCTGTGGATCGCACGAACCCTATGACAAGACCGAGCGTGACCGGCTGATTTTGGGCCATGAGGCGCCTTGCCAGCTGCACAACAACTGTTCGGGCAAACATTCAGGCTTTCTGACTGTGACCAAGCATCTGAAGGCAGGGCCGGAGTATGTGGAACTGGACCACCCGCTGCAAAAGGCCGTGAAGGCAAGCTTTGAAGAGGTCACCGGCGAAACCAGCGCCGGTTATGGCATCGACGGCTGTTCCGCCCCGAATTTTGCCTGCTCGGTTCACGGGCTGGCGCGGGCGATGTCGGCCTTTGCCATTGCGCGCGAGGACGGGCCGGTGCGCGAACGCGCGATGCACAGGCTGACCCGCGCGATGGGGGCTTATCCCGAACTGGTGGCGGGACAGGGCCGCGCCTGCACCGAACTTATGAACGCGATGGGCGGCAAGGTCGCATTGAAAACTGGGGCCGAAGCGGTTTTCGTGGCGATTGTGCCGGAAAAACGGCTGGGCATCGCGCTGAAGATCGAGGACGGCAATTCCCGCGCCTCCGAAGCGGTGCTGGCCGCGCTGCTTGCGCGTATCGGAGTGTTGGACGCCAACCATCCGGCGGCGCAAAAGCGCCTGCCCGCGCCGCAAACCAACTGCCGTGGTATCCGCACAGGGGAAATGCGGCTGGCGGAGCGCTTCCTCTAGGGTAAATGGCAAAAGGCTCTTGCCTGCTGGCAAGAGCCTTTGTTTAGCAGCAAGGTCCGGCAGGACAGGCAGGGTGGGGGCAATAAACCTGCCCCGCCGGGGTCTTCAACTTGCTACCCGTTCTGTATGGTCCCTGATCGTGGCGGCGGTTTGGGCTGGCTGCGGTGAATGCGCGGTCATTTCGCGGCAAGAATCTGGCGTGGACGGGCGGGCTTGATTTGAACCGCCAAGGGCGTCATGATTCTGTCATGACAGTGCTGACGCCCTCCCCTTTTCCCACTGCCGAACCCCTGCCCGAGCAGGTGCATTTCGACCGGCACGAATTGGGCGCAATCCTGCGGCTTTACGGGCAGATGGTAGCGGCGGGCGAGTGGCGCGACTATGGCATATCGGCGCTGCGCGAGGCGGCGGTGTTTTCGGTGTTCCGCCGCACCGCCGAGTTTCCGCTATATCGCATCGAAAAGCGCCCGAAACTGCGTGGCAAGCAGGGGATGTATTCGGTCGTCGGGATGGACGGCTTTATCTTGCGGCGCGGGCATGATCTGGCGCAGGTGCTGCGCGTGCTGGAGCAAAAGCTGATCCGGCCAATCGACTAGCCGCAAACTTGGCGCTTCAGGCTGCGAAGTCTTCGCGCGCATAGCCTTGCAGGAACAAAAGCGCGGTCAGATCACCGTGATTGATGCGGATATCACACTGGGCCTGCACCGAGGGCTTGGCATGCAGCGCCACTCCTGCCCCCGCCAGCCCCAGCATCCCCAGATCATTCGCGCCGTCCCCCACGGCAATCGCCTGTTCCGGCGTAATCCCCAGCCGTGCCGAGATTTCCTCCAGCGCCTGCACCTTGGCGGCCTTGCCCAGAATCGGATCGGCCACCTTGCCCGTCAGCTTGCCGCCTTCGACCAGCAGTGTATTGGCACGGTTTTCGTCAAAGCCCAGAACCGTGGCAATCTGCGCGGTAAAGGCCGTGAACCCACCCGAGACCAGTGCAGCATAGGCCCCGTTTGCCTTCATCGTGGCCAGCAAGGCAGGCCCACCGGGCATCAGGGTGATGCGGTCGCGGATCACCCCCGCAATCACCGTTTCCGGCAAACCCGCCAGCAGGCCCACCCGCTCGCGCAGGGCATCCTCGAAATCCAACTCTCCGTTCATCGCGCGGGCGGTAATGCCTGCCACATGCGCGCCGACGCCCGCCTCATCTGCAAGCTCGTCGATGCATTCCTGCTGGATCATGGTGCTGTCCATGTCGGCAATCAGCAGGCGCTTTTTGCGCCCTTCGGCCTTCTGCACCACCAGATCGACGCCAAGCCCCTGCAAGCCCTGCCAGACCTCCCACAGATTCGCCGGAACCGCCCCCAGAACAAATTCCGCAGCCACGCCGGGATCAAGCCAGATCGCATCGCCGCCACCCCAGGCATTACGCAGGGATTCGACGGTGACGCGTTCCAGCACGGGGCGGGCGGGGTTTGTCAGCAGGCTGGCGATGAACATGGCGTGTTTCCGATAGTGGAGCGAAGCGTCGCATTTGATGGGTCAAGCGCCGGATTAGTGCAATTTTCCGGCTTGTGCCAGCCCGCGCAGCGCCATATCCCCATCGGCGGGACACCCCTCCCCAACGGGGGGCTTATATCTGGAAGGATACCATGTCTGATCTGCAGACCCCGGCCGCGCGCCCGGCTAACCCGCGCTTTTCCTCTGGCCCCTGCGCCAAGGTTCCCGGTTTCTCCCTTGAGATGCTTGCTGATGCGCCCTTGGGCCGCTCGCACCGTGCCGCTGTTGGCAAGGCAAAGCTGAAAGAGGCGATTGACCTTACCCGTGAGATTTTGGGCGTCCCGGCGGATTACCGCATCGGTATCGTCCCCGGTTCTGATACCGGTGCTGTCGAGATGGCGATGTGGTCGCTTTTGGGCGGACGGCCCGTCGAGATGCTGGCGTGGGAATCCTTCGGTGAAGGCTGGGTCACCGATGTGGTGAAACAGCTTAAGCTGGATGCGAAGGTGAAGATCGCCCCCTATGGCCAGATTGTTGATCTTGCCACCGTCGATTTCAATTCGGACGTTGTGTTCACATGGAACGGCACCACCTCGGGCTGCCGCCTGCCCAATGCCGATGCCATTCCGGCAGATCGCCAAGGGCTGACCATCTGCGACGCCACCTCTGCCGCCTTTGCGATGGATCTGGACTGGAGCAAGTTGGACGTCACCACCTTCTCTTGGCAGAAGGTTCTGGGCGGTGAAGGCGCGCATGGGATGCTGATCCTGTCGCCCCGCGCCGTGGAACGGCTGGAAAGCTATACCCCTGCATGGCCACTGCCCAAGATTTTCCGGCTGACTTCGAAAGGCAAGCTGATCGAAGGCATTTTCGTCGGCGAGACGATCAACACGCCGTCGATGCTGGCGGTTGAGGATTATCTGGTGTCGCTGAAATGGGCGAAATCGGTGGGCGGGCTTTCGGGTCTGGTCAACCGCGCTGCGGCCAATGCCAAGGTCGTGTGGGATTTCTGCGCGGAAAACCCGTGGCTGCAAAATCTGGCGGCAACGCCGGAAATCGCCTCGACCACCAGTGTGTGCCTGAAGTTCAACGATGCGCGCATCAAGGACGGCGAGGCTTTTGCCAAGGCCGTGGCCAAGCGTCTGGAAAAAGCGGGCGTTGCCTATGACATCGGCGCGTATCGCGATGCCCCAGCCGGTCTGCGGATCTGGTGCGGCAGCACTGTGGAAACGGCAGATGTGGCGGCCCTGATGCCGTGGCTGGCCCACGCCTTCCACGCCGAAATCGCAGCGCAAGTTTGAACCGGAGTCGGGGTTAACCCCGACCTACGTAGGGCGGGGTTAACCCCGCCATACTCACCCCATCATATGGAGTCCCAAATGGCCCCCCGCGTTCTTGTATCCGACGAACTTTCCGAAACCGCCGTTCAAATCTTCCGCGACCGTGGCGTCGAGGTGGATTACATGCCCAAGCTGGGCAAAGACAAAGAGGCGCTTGCCGCCATCATCGACCAGTATGACGGGCTTGCCATCCGCTCGGCCACCAAAGCCACCGAAAAGCTGCTGGCCGCTGCCACCAACCTGAAGGTGATTGGGCGCGCAGGTATCGGCGTGGATAACGTCGATATTCCGGCCGCGTCGAAAAAAGGCGTGATCGTGATGAACACGCCCTTCGGCAACTCGATCACCACCGCAGAACATGCCATTGCGATGATGTTCGCCGTGGCGCGGCAAATTCCCGAAGCCAATGCCTCCACCCATGCTGGCAAATGGGAAAAGTCGCGCTTCATGGGGGTGGAACTGTTCAACAAGACCCTCGGCGTGATTGGTGCAGGCAATATCGGCGGCATCGTCTGCGACCGTGCGGTCGGGCTGAAAATGAAGGTCATCGCCTATGATCCCTTCCTGTCCGACGAACGCGCCAAACATCTGGGCGTCACCAAGGTGGAACTGGACGATCTGCTGCACCGCGCCGATTTCATCACCCTGCACGTGCCGCTGACGGACAAGACCCGCAACATCCTGTCGGCAGAAAACCTTGCGAAAACCAAGAAGGGCGTGCGGATCATCAACTGCGCCCGTGGCGGGTTGATCGACGAGGCAGCTCTGCTTGAGTCGCTGAAATCCGGTCATGTCGCCGGTGCCGCGCTGGACGTGTTCGAAGTGGAACCCGCCACCGACAGCCCGCTGTTCAACCAACCCAACGTGGTCTGCACCCCGCACCTTGGCGCTGCCACCACCGAAGCGCAGGAAAACGTCGCGCTGCAAGTGGCCGAACAGATGTCGGACTACCTGCTGACGGGTGCGGTGCAGAACGCGCTGAACATGCCCAACGTCACGGCGGAAGAAGCTTCGGTCATGGGGCCGTGGATCAAACTTGCCTCGCATCTGGGCGCTTTCATCGGCCAGATGACCGAAGAGCCGATCAAGGCCATCAACATCCTTTACGATGGCTCTGTGGCGGGGATGAATCTGGCCGCGCTGAACTCGGCTGTCATTGCGGGTGTGCTGAAGGCGCATAACCCCGATGTGAACCTTGTCTCTGCCCCCATCGTGGCGAAAGAGCGCGGCATCCAGATCTCGACCACCCGTCAGGACAAGACCGGCACCTTCGACGCCTATATCAAGGTCACTATGGTCACCGACAAGCGTGAACGTTCGGTGGCTGGCACCTGCTTCTCGGATGGCAAGCCGCGCTTTATCCAGATCAAGGGCATCAACGTCGATGCCGAAATCGGCGCGCATATGCTGTACACCACCAACGAGGACGTTCCGGGCATCATCGGTCTGCTGGGCATGACCATGAGCAAGAACAACGTCAACATCGCCAACTTTACCCTTGGCCGCGCCGGCGTGGGCCAAGAGGCGATTGCGATCCTCTATCTGGACCAGCCGATTGACCCCAAGGTGATCGACACGCTGGAAAGCACTGGCATGTTCCAGCAGGTCAAGGCGCTGCAATTCGACGTGGCGTAAACCGCTCTGCGGCTGATCTTCCCCTGATTGGCCGCATCCCTGCCTGCTTGCGCTTTCATCTTGGCGCAAATACTCCACGGGGGAAGCCGCATTGGCGGATGCCGATGCGGCGGCGGGGGTGTGAAACCCCCGCTCTTTCCAACATGAGGCCCGCATGCGAACCTATGCCATCGGCGACATCCACGGCCACCTTGACCAGTTGCGCCGCGTGCATGACTGGATCATGCACGATCAGGCCACCCACGGCCCTGCCCCGATTGTCCATATCGGAGACTTGGTGGATCGTGGCCCGGATTGCCGTGGTGTGGTGGAGTATCTGCGCGCGGGCATCGCGGCGGGGCAGGACTGGATTGTGCTGAAAGGCAACCATGACCGGATGTTCACCGGCTATCTGGGGGATATCGCCTACCATGATCCGCGGCTGCGTGCCGATCTGTCCTATCTGCACCCGCGCATTGGCGGGGGGGAAACCTTGGCCTCTTACGGGGTGAAAAACGCTGCCGACCGTCCGCTGGCGCCCGTGCATGCCGAGGCGGTCGCCGCTGTTCCTGCCAACCATCGCGCCTTTCTGGAAAGCCTGCCCACCAGCCACCAGCGCGGCGAGGTGATCTTCGCCCATGCCGGTATCCGCCCCGGTGTGGCGCTGGCCGATCAGACCGAGGATGATCTGGTCTGGATTCGCCATGAATTTCTGGACGACACCCGCGATCACGGCGCGTTGATTGTGCATGGCCATACCGCCATCGACACGCCGACCCATTACGGCAACCGCCTCAATATCGATTCCAGTGCCGCCTATGGTGGCCCGCTGTCAGCTGTTGTGATCGAAGGTCGCACAGTGCATCTTCTGACCGCGACGGGCCGCGTGGCCTTGCATCAGGCGGACTGACCGGCCCCGTCGCGCGCCAGATCCAAGGCCTGCGTCAAGACTTCAGCATCACCGATATGGTTGGCCAGAACCAGGACCAGCCGGGCATTCAACGCATGGCTTTGCGCTTCGGTCAGCCCTTTGTGCGTGGCCAGAAGCCGCGCATAAAACCCATCAGCATCCGCGATATTCGGCTTTGTGATCAAAGGCATCAACGGCCCTCCCATATGTCGGCCAAGGCTGCGCTGACAGCGGCGGCATCCGTCGAAATCCACCGTGCCGCAACCACCTGATCGGGCCGGATCAGATAGATCGCCTGCGCCTGCGCTCCCAGATAGCGGGCGCGCAAAGTATCCGTGACATCGGGCGTCAGCACCCGCACCCCTGCAACCTGCGGCGGCGCAACGCCCAAGGCCAGCAGCACGACATCCCGCCCCAGTGCCTCGGTCAGCCAGCCATCTTCCAAAGGTGCATCAGGGGCCACCGCCCCCGGCCTTGCGCCGCTTGGCAGATCGGCATCGGGCGCTGTCAGCGGATAGACGCAAGGCCGCGACAGCCGCCCCGAATTCACCATCGGCCGCGCAAAATCCGTCCGCCCCGCCAGATGCAGCACCGCATCGCGGAACAGCCGTTCAACCCCATCCTCGGGCGACATGAAACGGGTCGAGCGGGATGAATTCAGCAGATTTTCATCCGCGCCAAAGCAGCGCTCGCGGTCATAGGCGTCCAGCAGGTCGCGGTTGCCACCCCTGACCACCGCCGCCAACCGCCAACCCAGTGCATCCACGTCCTGCAACCCGCCGTTGCCCCCCCGCGCGCCGAAGGGCGACACGATATGGGCCGAGTCTCCAACGAACAGAACCCGATTGTGAACAAAGCTTCGTAAACGTCGGCACTGGAAGGTATAGACGCTGACCCAATCCAGTTTGAAATCCGAATGGCCCACCACTTTCTCGATCCGAGGGATCACATTCTCGGGCCGTTTTTCAACCTCGGGGTCAGTGTCCCAGCCCAGTTGCAGGTCGATCCGATAGATATTGTCGGGCTGTTTGTGCAGCAAGGCCGATTGGCCGGGATGGAAGTTCGGCTCAAACCAAAAGCGCCGTTCGCTGGGAAAATCGGCCTGCATTTCAATATCGGCAATCAGAAAACGCTCTTCGAACAACTCGCCATCGAAGTCCAGCCCAAGCATGTCCCGAATAGGGCTGCGCGCACCATCGCAGGCGATCACCCAATCCGCCGACAGTTGATAGGGACCGTCCGGTGTTTCGATGGATAGCACCGCATGGTCGGCATGCTGTTCAACGGCAGTTACACGGTTTTTCCAGCGCAGATCAATTGCCAGATCCGTGGCCCGTTCGGCCAGATATTCTTCGACGTAATATTGCTGCAAGTTCACGAAGGCCGGCATTTTATGCCCGCTTTCCGGCAGCAGATCGAAATTGAACACCTCTTGATCCCGATGCAGCGTGCGGCCCACTTTCCATGTCACGCCTTTTGTGACCGAACGTTCACCTACGCCCAGACGATCCAGAATCTCAAGGCTGCGCTTGCTCCAGCAAATCGCGCGACTACCCACGGAAACCACGTTGTTATCATCCAGCACAGTCGCCTGAATGCCATGGTTGGCCAGTTCCACAGCCATCGCCAAGCCAATCGGCCCTGCGCCAACGATCACAATCTTGTGCCGGGGTTCCGGTGCCGTAAGGCCCGAAGGCGGGGTATAGGCAAAGGGGCGATAATCGTAGGCCATGGCTTTTCTCTTTTACAACAGAAGGTTGCCGATCCTCTGAGCCGGATCAGAGGCGCGCTCTGACCCGGAACAGGATGTTTTATTTGGCGTAGCGGACATCAGCCTTGCAGCGCCGCCCACATCTCAAGATCCCGCTGCGCGGTCCAGACACGCGGGGTATCGATGCCCCGCGCTTCGTCATAGGCACGGGCGACGTTGAAGGGCAGACAATGTTCATAGATCGCAAAATTTACGAACTTATGATCACATTCAGCCCGCACCGCATCCCATGCTTCTTTCAGACTGCCCCCGCGCGCCGCAACTCTGGCAGCCGGACGATAGGTCGATTCGACAAAATCGGCGGTCGAGGCGATGGCCCGCGCGACCATCTCGCGGCCAACCAAGGCATCGCCGCGCCCCGGAGCAATCGCAACCGGATCAAAACCGGCGATATTGGCCAGCGTGTCGGCCCAGTCCGAAAAATGGCCATCCCCGCAGTAGCAGGCCGAGTGATATTCGACGATATCGCCCGTGAACATCACCTCGGCATCCGGCACCCAGACCACGGCATCCCCCGCAGTATGCGCGCGGCCCAGATGCATGATCTCGACCTTGCGCTTGCCGAGATAGACGGTCATCTGATCGCTGAAGGTTGTCGTCGGCCATGTCAGGCCGGGAATCTCCTCATGGCCTTGAAACAAGCGCGGGAAGCGGCCAAATTCGCTGTCCCAATCTTCTTGGCCCCTCTCGACCACCATGCCGCGCGCCGCGTCGGACATGATGATTTCCTTGGCGCCATAAGCACTTGCACCCAGAACCCGAACGGCGTGATAGTGGGTCAGCACCAGATGGCTGATCGGTTTATCCGTGACGGTCCGGATACATTCCACCACCTTGCGCGCCAGTCGCGGCGTCGCCTGCGCCTCGATCACCATCACCGAGTCATCGCCGATAATCACGCCGGAATTGGGATCACCCTCGGCGGTGAAGGCGTAGATTCCGTCTCCCACCTCGACAAAAGAGGTCTTCTTTTCCGACAGATCGCCCTGCGACGCAAAAGCCTTGGCCATTTTGTGACTCCTTGTTCACTTTGCCCAGTCGGGCAGATCCTTTGCAGCAAGTAACCGCCCCGCGCAGTCACCAAACCCGATACGATAGCCATCGCCCGCCGCATGGCCGCGTAGAGTGATCGTATCGCCATCCTCGATAAAGCTCCGCGAGCCTCCTGTGATCGGCAGCGGCTCTTTTCCGCCCCAACTCAGCTCCAAAAGGCTGCCACGGCTTTCGCGGATTGGTCCCGAAATCGTGCCGGAGCCCAGCAGATCGCCGATATTCATCGCGCAACCAGAACTGGTGTGGTGGCACAATTGCTGCGGGGCCGAATAATACATCTGCGCGTAGTTGGTGCGGGTGATTACGGTTTCTGCACCGGCCTCGGGGGTCAAACCAACCTCAAGCGCGATATCATAGAGCATCGGACCCGGTTCACGCAGATAGGGCAACAGCGGCACTTCGCGCGCAGGCGTTGGCACCCGGAACGGCTCCAGCGCCGCCTTCATGACGATCCACGGGCTGATCGTGGTGGCAGTCGCCTTGGCCTGGAAGGGACCAAGCGGCTGATATTCCCAAGCCTGAATGTCGCGCGCCGACCAGTCATTCAGCAGGACATAGCCGAAGATCATCGCATCGGCCTCGGCCACCGACACCGGTCCGTCACTGCCCCGCCCGACCACGGCGCCCATCTCCAATTCAAAGTCAAACCGCTTGGAGGGGCCGAAATACGGCACGTCCGCGCCCGGCGGCTTAAGCTGTCCCAAAGGGCGGCGCACGTCGGTTCCCGAAACCACCACAGACGAGGCCCGCCCGTTATAGCCGATAGGGATATGCAACCAGTTGGGCGGCAAAGCATTTTCAGGATCACGGAACATCGAGCCGACGTTGAAGGCATGGTTCCGGCCCGCATAGAAGTCGGTATATTCCGAGATCAGGAAGGGCAGATGCAGCGTGGCCCCCGCGCGCGGCACCAGATGATCTTCGACAATCCAGCGTTTGCTTGCCCCTTCCGCTAACATCGCTGTGACCTGTGTGCGAAAATCGGCCCAAGCTTCGGAGCCAAGTTCCATGAACTCGTTCCAGAACGGCACATCGAACACGGGATGATCCGCCAAGCTCAGCAGGCCCTCGGCCTCAAGGGCCGCGACATCCAGAATGAAATCCCCGATTGCAACGCCACAGCGCGGCGCATCGTCGGCCACAGAGAACACACCGCAAGGCAGGTTGTTCAGAGGGAAGTCGGTGCTCGCAAGGTTGGCACTTTCGACCCAGCTTTTCATCAAGGGCATGGCTTGTCTTTCTAGGGTAGGGTGCGTGATTTCACGCACCTTTGGCGGCGGAAGGTGCGTGAAATCACGCACCCTACACTCTTATTTCACACCGTCAGTTCCGTCGAACTTCTTCTGCAGGCTGTCCCAGCAGTCGATGTAATCGTCCTGAAGCGGGGCTTCTTGGGCGGCGAAGCGGGTCAGGTGTTGCGGGAAGCGGGTTTCGAACATGAAAGACATGGTATTGTCCAGCTTTTCGGCCTTCAGGTCCGCGTTCGATGCGCCCTCAAAGGCGTTCTTGTCCGGCCCGTGTGGCAGCATCATGTTGTGAAGGCTCATGCCCCCCGGAACAAAGCCTTTGGGCTTTGCGTCGTAGATGCCGTAGATATTGCCCATCATCTCGGACATGACGTTCTTGTGATACCACGGCGGGCGGAAGGTGTTTTCGGCCACCATCCAGCGCTCGCGGAACAGCACGAAGTCGATATTCGCGGTGCCTTCCACACCCGACGGCGCGGTCAGGACGGTAAAGATCGACGGGTCGGGATGGTCGAACAGGATCGCGCCGACGGGGCAATAGGTCCGCAGATCGTATTTCACCGGGCAATAGTTGCCGTGCCATGCCACCACGTCCAGCGGACTTTGGCCGATTTTCGTCTCGTGGAACTGGCCACACCATTTCACGGTGACGGTGGATGGCACCTCGCGATCCTCGAAGGCTGCCACCGGCGTCTTGAAATCACGCCGGTTCGCCATGCAATTCGCCCCGATCGGGCCACGGCCAGGCAGGTCGAACTTCTGGCCGTAATTCTCGCAGACAAAGCCGCGGGCGGGGCCTTCCAGCACCTCGACGCGGTAGACCAAGCCACGGGGAAGAATAGCGATTTCCTGCGGGGCAAGGTAGATCACGCCCAGTTCCGTGCAAAAGCGCAAGCGGCCTTCTTGCGGCACCACCAGCAACTCGCTGTCCGCCGAGAAGAAATATTCGTCCACCATCGAGGCGGTCACAAGGTAAACATGGGCTGCCATGCCGACCTGCGTGTTCACATCCCCCGCCGTAGTCATCGTCCGCATACCCGTCAGCCAAGTCAGCGGCTGATCGCTGTGCGGCACCGGGTCCCAGCGGTATTGGCCAAGACTGATGACATCGGGATCGATATGCGGTGCAGATTTCCAGTAAGGCAGATCAATCTTGGCAAAGCGCCCCGTATGCTTGACCGAAGGGCGGATGCGATAGCACCATGTCCGTTCGTTCTGATGGCTTGGTGCGGTAAAGGCCGTGCCGGACAACTGCTCGCCATAAAGCCCGTAATTGCATTTCTGCGGGCTGTTCATCCCCTGCGGCAAGGCCCCGGGCAGCGCCTCGGTCTCAAAATCATTCCCGAAACCGGGCATATAGCCTTCATGCGGGCCAGACAAGCTTGGCGCGCGGGTCATACGGTCGGGCAAAGCGGAATGGGTCACAGGCAGCCCCTTGAATGCGTAAGATTTGATGAGTCTTGTTCGCACAAATTATCGTTGCAACTGCAACGATGTCAAGCACTGTAACCGCAGCGCAAGAGATTGCATGCAATCTTCGGGATTGAGGCGGCGTTCGGGGGAAAGGGAACGTCTTGGCGTTCTGTTCTGATAAGAAGGCAAATGTGGTGGAACCGGCCAACTGCGGTTGGCCAATCGGGCGAGATCAGGGCTGTTCAACCGCTGCCTGCGGCTTAGCGGTTCATAGGGCGCAGGACAGTCAGACCGATGATGGCGGCGCTGCCTGTCACGGTGGCGACTACCCAGAAAAATCCGCGGTCGCCCATCTGTTCCAGGAAGGGCGACAGGAGCAATGGGGCAAGAATACCGCCCACCAGACCAGCGGCGATGATCGACGGGGCCACGCGCGGGTCTTCCCCCATCTTGCGCGAGGCCGTGACGTAAGAACTGGGAAAGAACATACCCGCAAACAGGCCAATGACGACAAAGAACACTCCGGCATCAAACAGCGCAGCCCCCGTTGCGGCCAGCGCGGTGCCACCCACCGCCAACACATGCAGGCTGAACGACGGGATAAGATGCGCCACAAAGGTCAGCACGACGCGCGCGGCCAGAAAGGTCAGGAAGAACAAGGACAAAAGCTGGGCGGCGTGAACCTCGGTCTCTCCGGCCGCGATCAGAGCGGCAGGGCCAAGGCCAATCAGGCAAGCCTCGGTCGCAATGGCGACAAGACTGAAGGACAGGGCAGGCAAATGCAGGCGAAACGGCTTGGGGGCTTTTGCTGACACCGCTGCCTCAGGGCGCGACGCGGCCCCTGCCCCCAGCCAGATCGCCACCGCCAAGACGCCACAAATCGCAAAGGCCAGACGCGGATCGTTGCCCACGGCCACGAACACCAAAGGCGCGATGATGGCCCCGATGCCAAAAGTCGCGTTCAGCAGGCTTACCATTGCCGGACCACGCGGCCCAAAAGCCCGCAGCACGCGCGGGTTGAAAACCACCGTTGCACAGCCATAGCCCGCACCAAAGACCACAGCGCCAAGCAGGCTGATATACCAGCCCAAACCCGCCGCGATCATCGCGCTGCCCAGCCCCATCAGAACCAGCACATGACGCGGTGTGATGCGCGCGCCAAACAGGAACATGCCCGCAACCCCGACCGCGCAGCCGATCCAATGCGCCGAGACCATCATCCCCGCAACGCCAAGGCCAACCCCAAAGCTGCGCGAAAACGCCGGAAGGGCCGGACCATACAGCGATTGCCCTGCCCCCATCAGCACAAAAGAGGCAATCCCCGCGAACAACAATGCGGCATTGGCCTTGATCAAGTCTTGCACGGGGCTTCTCCTGTTAGCGCTCTCGTTTCCCCCGACACAGACGGACTGTCAACCACGCCACCTTGCGAAAACCGTCCCGCCCATGCAGGTTATTCCGATGCAACGGGGCCGTGCCATGAGTTTTGATCTTTCCGCCTTCCTTCCCTATCAACTTGCCGTCGCCTCGGCCCGCGTGTCCAAAGGCTTTGCTGAACGGTATCGCGCAGAATTCGGGCTTTCGATCCCGGAGTGGAGGGTGCTGGCACATCTGGCACAATCGGATGCGGTGTCGGTGCGCGAGATTCACGCCCGCGTCGATATGGACAAATCCAAGGTCAGCCGCGCCGCCGCCCGTCTGGAATCCGCAGGGCTGATCGAAAAGCGCGAAAATGCAGGCGACCGCCGCCTGCTGGACATGCGGTTGACGGACAAGGGGCGCGATCTGATTGCCCGCATCGTGCCGATTGCCGACGCCTATCAAGACACGGTTGTGGCGCAACTGGGTGAGGATGGTCCCGCCTTTCGTCGTGCGCTGCTGAAATTACTGGACGAGAAATGAAGCTTTACGATTACTGGCGATCCTCGGCCTCTTACCGCGTTCGCATCGCGCTGAACCTGCTGGGGCTGGACTATAGAGTGCAGTCGGTGAACCTTGTCGCCGGCGAGCAATCCCAGCCCGACAATCTGGCGCGCAACCCGCAAGGTCTTGTTCCTACACTTGAAATCGACGGGATCAGCCTGACGCAATCTCTGGCGATTGTGGAATATCTGAATGATACGCGGGGCGGGTTGATGCCCGCCGATCCTGTGGGCCGCGCACGGGTCCGCGCGCTGTCCTATGTGATTGCGATGGAGATCGCACCAATCTGCAACCTGTCGGTCCGCAGCCATGTCGCGGCGGTGACCAACGGCGCGGCAAGTGCAGATGACTGGCAGCGGCACTACATCGCCAAAGGCTTGGCGGCGTTTGAGGCGATGCTGGACCACCCCGCCACTGGCCGCTTTTGCCACGGCGACACCCCCGGCATGGCCGACCTTTGCCTTGTGCCGCAGATCTACAACGCCGAACGGGTGGGGATTGACGTCACGTCTTTCCCCCGTATCGCCCGGATCGTGGCAGAGTTGGCGCAGATTCCGGCGGTTGCCGCCGCGCACCCGGATCGCGTCAAACCCTGAAGGTTGCCATGACCGATATCTATATCCTTTCCGCCGCCCGCACCGCCATCGGCAGTTTTGGCGGCAGCCTGTCCGCATTGTCTCCGATTGATCTGGCCACCCATGCGACACGCGCCGCGCTTGAGCGCGCGGGGATGGACCCCGCCCGAGTCGGCACTGTGGTTTTCGGCCATGTCATCAACACGGAACCACGCGACATGTATCTAAGCCGCGTCGCGGCGCACAATGCCGGTGTGCCGGATGAAACTCCGGCAATGAACGTCAACCGGCTCTGTGGCTCTGGCGCGCAAGCGATTGTTTCCGCGATGCAAATGCTGCAACTCGGGGATGCCGAGATTGCGCTGGCCGGTGGGGCCGAATGCATGAGCCGCGCGCCCCATATTCTGTCTGCGGCACGGTTCGGTCAGAAAATGGGCGACACCAAAGCGGTGGACATGATGACCGGCGCACTGACCTGTCCCTTTGGCACCGGCCATATGGGCGTCACGGCGGAAAATATCGCCGCACGTCAGGGGATTAGCCGGCAGGCTCAGGATGCCTTCGCCTTGCAGTCGCAAAGCCGTGTCGCCCATGCCATCGCGGAAGGTCGCTTTGTCGATCAGATCGCGCCTATCGAGGTGGCGACGCGCAAAGGCTTTGTCCATTTCGCGCAGGATGAACACCCCAAACCCACCACGCTGGAGGCCTTGGCCGCCTTGCGCCCTGCCTTCCAGAAAGACGGCACTGTCACGGCGGGCAACGCTTCGGGAATCAATGACGGGGCGGCGGCCTTGGTGCTGGCGCGAGGCACGGCTGGCGGAACGCCGCGCGCGCGGATCATGGGCTACGCGGTGGCAGGGGTGGCCCCCGACGTGATGGGGCTTGGCCCGATTCCGGCGGTGCAGGCACTTTGCCGCAAGTTGGGGATGCGACCCGCCGATTTCGATCTTGTCGAATCGAATGAGGCTTTTGCCGCGCAGGCCTTGGCGGTCAGCGCGGCGCTTGACCTTGATCCGGCGCGCGTCAACCCCAACGGCGGCGCGATTGCCTTGGGTCATCCGGTCGGCGCCACAGGGGCGCTGATCACTGTCAAAGCCCTGTATGAATTGGAACGTATCGCCGGAAAAACCGCATTGGTGACACTCTGCATCGGCGGCGGTCAGGGCATCGCGCTGGCGCTTGAAAGGGTCTGAGACAGGGGCCGCGCCTTGGATCAAGCTAGCGCAGGCGAACCTTAGCGCGTGCTGACAGGCCGGTCGCATCAATGACCGACAGGGTAACAAAGCCCTTTCCCAGATCGGACAGCATCGTCTCGCGTCCCACCAAGGACACGGCCACCGGCACACCATCAGCCAGCCATGTGAAAGGGGCGGTGCCGCCCCGCACCCGCACCAACAGGCCTTCGGGCAGAAGTTCCACCTCGGCCCCATCAGGGGGGAAGGCGACGGCGGGCGCGTCCTTTGCCACCTCGAACGCGGCGCTGCGCGAGCGGAAATGCTGCAACGGCTGTGGCAGTTCTGCGTTTGAAACCAGAAGGGTCGCAGGCGGAGCAGGGAGCTGCGGGTCAAGTGCTGGCTTCAGACGCGCGAAGGCCTGAAACAGCACGGGGGCCGCCAGATCGGCCCCGAACGCGCCCGGAACCGGAGTGCCATCGGGCCGCCCCATCCAGATGCCGATCACATGCCTGCCATCAAATCCAATCGCCCAAGCGTCGCGGTGGCCATAGCTGGTGCCGGTTTTATAGGCCAGACGGTTCTCAGGCGCACCGGGCGGCGGTGCCAAGCCCGCCAGAATATCCGCCACCAGCCATGCCGCCGATGCCGAGATTACACGTTGCCCCTCCTCTCGCCGCCCCTGCATCTGGTGGATAAGCGGCAATGAAACACCACCCCTTGCGATGGCCGCGTAAAGTTGGACCATATCCTCAAGGCTGATCCCGATCCCGCCCAAAGCTATTGCAAGCCCCGGCTGCCCGCCAGGCAAGTCATAGCCCACACCGGCCTTGTCCAAGGCCGCCAACAGTTTGGATGGACCCAAAGCCTCGGTCAGCGCCACAACCGGAATGTTCAAGGATTGCTGCAGCGCCTCACGCAGGCGGATGGTGCCACGGAAGTGGCGGTCAAAATTCTGCGGCTGATAGCCGTTGAAATCGGTGGGGCGGTCTTCGATCAGGGTTTCGGGATGGGCCAGACCTTCATCAAAAGAAAGGCCGTAAACCAGTGGCTTAAGCGTAGAACCCGGGCTGCGGATCGCCCGCGTCATATCCATGAACCCTGCCCGTGCATCGGCCTGAAAGGCTGCCGAGCCAACCGAGGCCAGCACTTCGCCCGATTGGTGATCCGCCACCACAATGGCAACCTGCAACCGCTCGCCCTGTCCTTCCACCACCTCGGCCGCCAATTTCTCGATCGAGATTTGCAAGCTCCGCGACAGGGTGAGCTGATGGCGCTGGGTGGCCTCCTCGGACAAAGCCCGATCTGACATATGCGGGGCAAGTGCCGGAAAAGGGCGGCGCAGCGATGGGACAACCTCTGTCCGCGCCGCCGCTGCCTGATCGGCATCAATCAAGCCATCCCCTGCCGCCCGCGCCAAGACCCGATCTCGCGCATCGGTTGCACGCGCGACCGAGCGGTCGGGCCGACGGCTTTCGGGGCTTTGCGGGATTGCCACCAGCAGGGCGGATTCGGCGGGGGTCAGACGTCGCGGTTCTTTGCCGAAATAGGAAAGCGTCGCAGCGCGGATGCCTTCCAGATTGCCACCATAGGGCGCAAGATGCAGATAAAGCGACAAAATCTCGTCTTTGCGAAGCCGCCGCTCCAGCGCCAGCGCCACGCGGATCTGCCGTATCTTGCCATCCATTTGCCCCGTGCCGCTGTCCTCCAACAAGCGGGCGACCTGCATTGTCAGGGTAGAGCCGCCAGACACCACCTGCCCATTCCAAGCCGCCTGCGCGACCGCCCGCAGCAACGCCCAAGGATCAACGCCGATATGGTCGTAAAACCGCTTGTCCTCATAGGCTAACAGGGCAGAAACATAGCCGGGATCAACCTGCGCCAAGTCCACGGCCAATCGCCAGCGCCCGTCTGCCACCGTATAGGCGCGCAACAAGGCGCCATCGCGATCCAGCACTTCGACCGACGTTTCCACGATCAGCGGCGGCAGAACCGTCGCGGCGATCCATGCCTCAGTCGTATCGCGGGCATAGGCGGCAAGCCAAAGGCTTGCCGCCAAAACAAAGGCATAGCGTGACCGCATCACTCGGCAATAGTGATCGTGCGGGTCTCGGTTCGCCCGATCAGATCGGGACGGTACATATCCTCGACCGAGGCCGCAGGGTGATGGAAGGTGCCGGGCGAAACCGCACGCACCAGATAAGCCAGCCGGAACGTCGCATTGTCATAGCGATCAATCGCCGTCAGAAAGCGATCCTGCCGGAATTCGCTGTGGGCCACTTCGGTTTCCAAGCCCAAGGTCGCCAAAGCCTCGGCCCCGCTGGTGATCAGGTTCGGGTTGTCGATTTCAAACCCTGCTGGCAGCGGATCAGACACCATCAACCGCGCTTCGCCACGACCAAAGGGCGTTATCTCAAGCACGGTCACCAAACGCTGCCCGACCTTGACACCATCCAGCGTCGTTGGTGCGCCCTCAAGCGTGTAGTATTTCCGTTCGATGCCATAGCCTGTGCCGCCTGCCGGTTCAGACTCGGACGGAACGCCATAAGTGGTGATTGTCAGCGTTGTATCCGCACCGGTGTTCTTCACCGAAACCGGCGCGCTGCTGGCATCCAGCACCTTGACCAGCGGCCCTTCGGCGGCAGCACCGTCAATCAGGATGCCATCGGCCCCCTTGCGATCAATCAGGGCATTCGCTGCCAGAAGCGTCCAAGTTGCCTCTTGGGTGGACAAGGCAGAGCTGGCGGAAACGCGATCTGCCAGCGACTCGCGGTCAATCGCCTCGGAACCGGATTCGACAGCCAAGGTCAGGACCGCTGCGGCATCCCGGAAGTTGGTGCCATAGTCGGCGCGGAAAACCTGATCGGTTTCAGGGCCTTGCAGCGCCTGCAACGCCGCTGCGGCACGGCGGAACATGGCATCTGCCCGGGGCTGGTCGCCATAGCTGGCCAAGGCAGCGCCCAGTTGCGCCATCGCCGCCGGTGTTGCAAAGGCATCACCTTTCACATCGACATAATAGCGCAAATCGCCCACCGCCGCAGCGCCTTCACGGGCCAGAACCATCAGCGCATAGGCCAAAGGCTCGCCCCCCGTGTCGAAATCTGCATAGTAGTTGACCTGATTTCGCAGATTATCCAAGGCGTTGCGGAAGGCCTGATCCGGCACCGAGTAACCACGCGATCTGGCACGGCTCAGGAAATCGGTGACAAAGGCATCCAGCCACATATCGCCGCCCTCGGATGGCCCCCACAGCCCGAAAGACCCGCTGGAACCTTGGTTCGTCAGCACCTCGGCAACAGCCTGTTCGACCCGCAGTTGCAGATTATCCGCGCCCGGCAGACTTAGGGCGGCTGCGACCTGATCGAAATACAGCAGCGGCAAGGCCTTGGAGGTGATCTGCTCGGTGCAGCCATAAGGATAGGCGTCTAGCGCGGCCAGAACACCGGGGGCGTTCAGGCGGGCAATCGGACCAGCAGCCATTGTCGCCTTGCCCGAGCCAGCCACAAGCCCTGCGAAGACATTGCTGTCAAAGGTAAATTCCTGTCCCTTCTTCAAGTCAAAGCGGCTGACGCGCACCACTTCGGGATCATTTATCTGCACAGGAATAGTCAGGGTCTTTCTGAGCACCCTACCATCCGGTGTGGTCAGCGCCACATCAATGGTCTGTGTCCCCACACCATCGGCCTTGAGAGGAATGGCAAAGACAGCCTTGGCCTGCGCGCCCAGATCAAAGCCCGACGGCACATCGCCAAGGGTCAGCCCTGTGGACGAAACATCAAGGCTCATCCGGCCCGACGGACCCGTGGCATGGACAATTTCCAGCAAAAGACGCGTGTCATCCCCCGGCGAGAGGAAACGCGGCAGGCTGGCAGTGACCACAACCGGATCACGTACCAAGACATCCGCGCTGGCTTGGCCGACTCCCTTTTTCGACCATGCCACCGCCATCACCTTTACCGTGCCATTGAAGGACGGCAGATTGAACGAGGTGCGGGCATAGCCATCAGCCCCAACCTGAACAGGGCCGGTGAAATAGGCGACCAGTTCCTCTGTCGGTGGCGGGGCTTGCAGACGGGCCTGCGCCCCTGCATCACCGCCGGAACGCACTTGGCCTTCGGCTCCGTTCAAGCTGTCAATCAGGCGGCCATAGATATCGCGGATGCCAATGCCCAGTTTGCGCTGGCCGAAGTAGTGGTCTTGCGGATCGGGGGGGGCAAAGCCGGTCAGGTTCAGGATGCCCTGATCTACGGCTGCGATGGTGACATAGGCGGTCTCGCCAGCCGCGACGCCATCCACTTTGACCGCGATATCCAGAGGGCCGCGCGGAGCGGCCTCGGCAGCGGTTTCGATGGTGGCGGTCAGCGCATGCACGCCCGGATCGATGCTGGCATGGGCCACGCCCAACGCGCGGGCAGGGTTGCGGCCGGCGGCCACATCCATCGGGCGCAGGGCGGACACAGTGACATAAACACCCGCACCCCAATCATCGGTAACGGTCAGCGGGATGGTATTTTCGCCCTCTTTCACTTCGACCACCTGCATCGACACCAATCGGTTCGACAGCACTGTCACCAATGCCGTGCCAGCGGCGCGTGGAACCACGCGCAGGGTGGCTGTGTCGCCCGACTTGTAGGCCGGTTTGTCCAACGACATTTCCAGCGTATCGGGCGTGTCGGTGGTATCGGCAGGGGCATACCAGCTTGCGTAGAACGGGGTAGAGGTGGCGGCCTGTTCGCCATCCACACGTTCGACCAGCAATTCATATTCGCCCCATTTCACCGGTGCAGCGATCTCAACAGGAGTTGCCCCCAGATCAACCTCGCCCTCGGCAACCTTGGCGCGGGAATAGACAGGCTCCCAGTTCCAACTACCATAGCTTTGATACCATTGATAATTTGTCTGCACCTCGGTGACTGTCCATTTGACCTTCATCGCTGTGGCTTTGCTATTCTGGTCAATTCCGATCAGGCTAAATCGTGCCTCGGCCCCCTCTGGGACCACCTGATCGAACAGCGCTTTTACCCCGATCAGCGGCGCGGACGGGGCCAGCAGGCGGGTTAGCTGACGCTCAACCGGACGGCCCGATCCTTCGGCCACACGGACTGTCGCGCGCAGTTCAAGCGGAAGGCCCGGATCTTCGACGGCAGGCAGCGGCAGATCGACCACAGCCTTGCCTTCCGCATCGGTGCGCTGATCCCCGAAGGATTCCATCATCGCATCAAAGGGTGCATCATGGCGGCCAAAGACATAAGACGGCCAGTCTTCAAGTTCCTTTGCCGCACGCAGCAAAACCTCGCCCTCGATGGCCAGATCGGCACCGTCTGCACCGAACAGATAGCGCGCATCGACCGACATCTCTGGCACATCGCCGAGATGGATCGGGGACTCGGGCAGGGACAAGGTGAAATCGATCCGCTCGGGCAGGAAATCTTCGACAAGGAAGGTTTTTGCAGTCAGCGGATCGGCATCCAGATCGGCCAGCACCTCAAGCCGCCACACGCCGCGCGGGGCAGAACCTGCGATGGGAAAGGCAAAAACATGCCCGCCAGCACCACCATCCTCGACCAATGCGCGGGAATATTCCACGCCATCGGGACGGCGCAGGATGGCCGTCAGGGGCAGGCCCTCAACCGCCTCGGCCTTGGGGTCGCGGGCCAAAGCGGTGGCGTAAACGGTTTCACCGGCACGATAAGCGCCGCGATCGGTGGTCAGGAACACATCGATCGGCGGCGCAGCCTCGCGCCCTTCGACCCCGCGATCCGACAGATCAAATTCGGCATCGGTCAGCGACAGGAAGGCGATATCCTGATCGCCATCATGGGCCACAACCATCGCCGCCTCGGCAGCGCCCGTGCCACGGATCAAGCCTGCATCAAAGCGGGCATAGCCGGTGGTGTCGGTCTTGACCGTGGCCAGAATCTCGTTCCCGCGCGACAGCAGATCGACGCTGACGCCCTCTTTCGCGCCCGCGGTGCCAAGGCTGCGGACAAAGACATGCAGACCGTCAACGCCCGACATTGTGGTAAGGCCCAGATCAGAGACGACAAACCACTGCCAGCTTGCCGGAATCGTATAGTCATCCACCCCCGGAATGGCCGCACGCAGGGCGTAGACGCCGGCAGGTTGACCCGCAATCGCCTCGTCCAGCGGCAGGCGGGTGGTGATGTCGTGGTTTACCTCTTGGGAAACCGTGGCCGACCCCGTCCAGATTTCGGTGCCGATCTCGGTCGAGAAATCATATTCCTGATAATCCGCAATCGGCGCGCCCATATAGCCGTTTTGCAGCGCGCGCAGCAGGTTGCGATCCGTCACCTTATACAGCGACAGCTCCAGCTTTTCGGTGTTCACGGTTTCCACCGGAATCGCGGCGCTGCCGGTGCGCGGTAGCACATAGCCCCGCCCCGGAAAGCGCACGCCGGGGTTACGGTCGCGCACATAAGAGGTGATCGTCACCGATTTCGCCAGACTTTGGCCATCCGCCGCCGGAAGCCCCTCGCGGAAAATGATCGACTGGCGCGAGCCATGGGTCACGCCTTCGACGCACATCTGCTGCCACCCGTCCGTCGTTACCGTCAACCCCGGTTCGGGAAGTTGCACATAGGTTGCATAATCCACGCCCGATTTCGCCAGCACCTCCGAGAAGGTCACGCAAATGCGCGGGCGGGCGGAATCGGATTCGACCACATTGTCGGTGATCCGAAAGCCATATTTGCCAATGGCATCATCCAAAGCCACGGCGGTATCGTCACGCGGTTGTATCTGTTGCGCCAGACGCAGGGCCTGCACGGTATCGCGGCCCCGATCAAGCCTCTCAAGCGCGGCCCCCATCATGGCAAGGATCGTATGTTGCAGCGGTTTGTTATCGGCACGCAGATAGGCGTTCACAGAGGCCTGATAGGATTGATCGTTGAAATACCGCTGGTTAGAGGTATTCATCCCCCCCGCAGCCAGCAAAAGCCGTGCATATTCCGCCCAGCCGTCGGCACTATCGGTCAGGTTCAATGCAGCGCCCGCATAGCGGCTGGCCACATCGTATTCGCCACGCAGTTCGGCATCGGCGGCGGCGGCAAGGTGTTCTTCTGCGGTAAACGCATTGGTGACATGGGCATTGGCAAGATTTGCAGCCTGCCCCGTGATGCCGGAATATTCCCAATCGGCAACAAAGCCCAACTCTGCCGCGCGTTTCTTGGCCACGACTTCAAGCGCGGGGTCCGATGTCAGAACAATACCCGAATAGGCCCCTTGAAAGAACGCAGGCTCCCCCTGCCCCGACTTCACAAAGCACGAGCCGTTGCGGGTGTTGAAAGTAAAGGCGGTGCAGGACTTGTTGGAAAGGCAGGCGCGCTGGCACGGCTCAAGTGTGGTGTCGAAGATCGCCGCCAGATCGCCGCCCGGAAGATCGGTATTTTCACTTAGAACCAACCGCTTGGACGGGATCAAGTTTTCGGCGGATGCCACTGTGGGCAACATCGTCAACAGCGCGGCGATAACTCCGGCGACGGCCGTTTTGCCAAACAAACGCATCCTAAAAACCTCCCACAAGAATGGCCGGATCGTCGCAGAGCGCCGAGTCCCACGCAAGGATTCTCGACAACAGGATAAGTTTTGTCATCTTAAGACCCCGTTCATTTTGTTGCGGCAATCTGCACCCGAACCGGCCCCATCGGGGTGGGCGTGGATGCAGAACGGATCGGATATGGAATTCGCGGAAAGGCTGGCAAAAGAACGACGCGCCAGACTTGCAGCCGAACGGCTGCTGGAACAGAAAAGCCGCGAATTGTTCACGGCCAACGAAAAACTGGCGATTCACGCACGGTCCTTATCGGATCAGATCGTCGAACAGCGGCAGGTGGTGAAATCCGCACTGACCGAAGCCGAGGTTCTAAAGGGACAGCAATCCCGCTTTGTGGCGGATCTGGACCGCGCGCATACCGCCGCTGTGATGGCGGAACGGCGGCTTTGGGATTCGATCAACAGTATTCAGGACGGGTTTGCCGTGTTTGATTCCGGCCTTCGGCTGGTCACCGCGAACACGGCATATCTGGCCCTGTTCCGTGACAAGACCATAGCACCCGGCATTGGCTATGCCGAAATTCTGCGGCTGTCTGCTGCCTCCGGTGTGGTTGAAATCGACCAGCCTGTTGACGATTGGGTTGCCGACATCCTTGCCCATTCCGAAGCAGACCGCCCCGAACCCGTCGTCGTGCGCTTTCGCAACGGCACTTGGGTAAGGCTGGTCAACCAACGTTCCCGCGATGGGGACATGGTCGCACTGGCACTAAATATCACCGAACAGATGCGAATCTGGGCCGCTATCGAGGCAATTCCAGATGGATTCGTTCTGTTTGACAGGGAGGAACGGCTTTTGACCTGCAACCAACGCTACCGCGACACCTATCCTGCCACGGCTGCCACAATGATCCCGGGAACCCGATTGGAAGATATTCTGCGCTTTGGCCTGACACAGGGGCAATATGCGGACGCCTTCGGTCGGGAAGATGAATGGCTTGCCGACCGCCTGCACCAGCATCGCAATCCGGGAGAGCCGGTAGAACAGGAGCTTGCCGATGGCCGCTGGATCAAGGCGCAAGATCACGTCACGCCGGACGGTGGCCGCGTCGGCCTACGTGTGGACATCACCCATCAGAAGGAACAGCAGGCGGCCCTTGAAGCCGCCCGCGCACAGGCCGAGGCTGCCAATCGCGCCAAATCTGCCTTCCTTGCCAATATGTCCCATGAAATCCGCACGCCGATGAATGGGGTGGTCGGCATGGCAGAATTGCTGTGCGACACAGCCCTGACCGAAGAACAGCGCCTGTTTGCAGAAACCATCCGCTCGTCGGGTGAGGCGTTGCTGGTCATCATCAACGACATTCTCGACTACTCCAAGATCGAGGCCGAACGGCTGACGCTTTATCCAGAGCCCTTTGATCTGGAACGCACAATCCACGAAGTCACCATGCTGTTGCAGCCCCGCGCGCGCGAAAAGGGCATCGATCTGATGATCGATTTCGATATGTTCCTGCCCACCCGCTATGTTGGCGATCCGGGCCGCTTGCGTCAGGTGCTGACCAATCTTGTCGGCAACGCGGTGAAATTCACCGAGACGGGCCACGTCCTGATCCGCGTTGTCGGGCTTGAGGATGAACCGGGGCGGCAGCAGTTGCACATAACGGTAGAAGATACCGGCATCGGCATCGCACCGGAAAATCTTGACCATATTTTCGGAGAGTTCAATCAGGTCGAAGACCAGTCAAACCGCAAGTTCGAAGGCACAGGGCTGGGCCTTGCGATCACCCGACGTCTGATCGAACGGATGGAGGGCGCTGTTTGGGTCGATAGTGAAATCGGCAAAGGATCGTGCTTTGGCTTCCGCATGACCCTGCCCGCAGCCGAAGAGGCGATTGCGCCACAACTGCCCATCGCCATCAGGCGGGTTCTGGTGGTCGATGACCAATTCATCAACCGTACCATTCTGGAACGCCAGCTTTCACCCTGCGGCATCGCCGTGACATTGGCGCGCTCGGGGGCGGAAGCCTTGGCCGCACTGAAATCTGGCAGTTTCGATGTGATCTTGACCGATCATGACATGCCGGAAATGGATGGCCTGACTTTGGCCTGCCATATCCGAGACGCAGGTGTTGCAACGCCGATCATGCTTTTGTCGTCCAACCCTTCGGCCGCGCGCGATGGAGAGGGCGCGGAACACATTGTCACCACACTCCAAAAGCCGATCTTGCGCGCAGATCTTTACCGTCGGCTGCAAAGCTTGGGCGACGTGGTGCCATTGGCGATTGCCCAGCCAGAACCCGTCAAAGACCGCCGCCGGATGCGGGTTCTGGCCGCCGAGGACAACCGGACAAATCAGTTGGTCTTTCAGAAAATGGTCCGCGAAATTGATATTGACTTGGCCTTTGCCAACAACGGAGTTGAGGCCGTGTCGCTGTTTCAGTCTTTCCAGCCAGACATGATCTTCATGGATATCTCGATGCCAGAAATGGATGGGCGCGATGCCGCGCGGGCGATCCGCGCGCTTGAGGCCGGACACAGCCATGTCCCTATCGTGGCCCTGACCGCCCATGCGATGGATGGCGATGCCGAAGGGATTTTGGCCGCCGGCATTGACCGCTACATGACCAAACCCCTGCGAAAGGTGGCAATTACCCAAACACTCTCGCAGTTTTGCCCGGCAGACGCCTACCCGATCGAAGTTGCGTCCGAAAATGCCGCCTAAGCGGCCGCAGCGTCTTGCGCGGGCCGCAGAAATACCAGGCGTGTCGCATCGGACATGTCGGCACAGAACGCATAGCCACCGATGTTGAAGCCACGCAAATCGGCAGGGTCGGTCAGATGGTTCTGCGCGATAAAGCGGGCCATCGCACCGCGCGCCTTCTTGGCCCAAAAGCTGACAATCTTGGCCTGCCCGCCCTTTTCCTCAAGGAAAACCGGCGTGATAATCGGCAATTTCAACGTCTTCTGATCGACAGCCCCGAAATATTCCTGCGAGGCACAGTTGACCAGAACCGCGGCCCCTACCTCGGCCATCTGGGCATTCAAGGCCTTGGCGATTTTCGTCCCCCAGTAGGCATAAAGATCGGCACCTTTGGGATTGGCAAGGCGGCTGCCCATTTCCAGACGGTAGGGCTGGATGGCATCCAAGGGCCGCAACAGGCCATAAAGGCCAGACAGAATCCGCAAATGGCTTTGCGCCCACCGCAGCGTGTCAGGCTCCATCGCGCGGGCCTCAAGGCCCGCATAGGTGTCGCCATCAAACAAGAACGCCGCAGGCCGGCCTTCAGCATCGGCACGGAACGCCCTGAAGCGGTCATGGTTCAACGCGCCCAAAGCCGGAGAAATATCCATCAACGCACAAAGTTGATCCGACGTCAGGCCACGGGCCAGTTTCGCAAGCCGCACCGCATCTGCTGCAAAATCCGGCTTGGTGGGCGCAAAACCTTCTGGCAGGGCATGCGGCTTTTCGTTCAGCCGTTTGGCGGGGGAAATCACGGTCAGCATCAGGGACTCCTTTGGGCGAAACATAGGGGGCGCCGCGCATAGGTCTAGTCCCCGCGCAGCACTTCCAGAAACGCCTCGCCAAATCGTTCGATCTTCAACTCGCCCATGCCCTGAATATCGTCCAGATCGGCAAGACTGCTTGGGCGACGTTCGGCAATCTGGCGAAGTGTGGAATGGGTGCAGCTCAGGTATTTGCCTGTGCCATCTTCACCCCGCGCAAGGCGGACCTGCACTTCGGCCAGTTTATCAAAGACCTGGCCCGCATCTCTGCCAACGAGTTGCCGACGGGCAGGGTGCATCGCGCCCGCCGCAGCCCCTGTGATCACCGCCAAAAAGCCCGCGCCATAGCTTTCCAGCTTTTTCGCGCCAACCCCTGTTATCCCCATCATCTGATCCAGCGTTGCAGGGCGCGTTTCAGCCATCTCGATCAGCGTGCGATCCGGAAAAATCACATAGGCCGGAACGCCCGCCGCCTCGGCCAGCGCACGGCGCTTGGCCTTCAGCGCCGAGAGCAGGCTGGCATCCTCTTCTGCAACAAGGGTTCTCACGGCCACACGCGGCACAGCGCGGTCAACCGTATCGCGGCGCAGGGTGATGGATTCTTCGCCACGCAGGATCGGGCGGGCGGCATCGGTCATGCGCAGCGCTCCGAAACGGTCAGGATCGGGGCGCACCAGATCGCGCCCCATCATCTGCCGGAACACGGCACCCCAAGCGGGTTTGGACAGATCGCGGCCGACGGCGAAAGTGGGCAGCGCATCATGTCCCTTCTCGCGCACTTTGGGTGTGGCATTTCCGGTAAGTATATCAATCAGATGGCCCGCCCCAAAGTATTCGCCCGTTCGCAGGATCGCGGAAAGCGCCTTGCGGACCGCATCGGTCGCATCGAACACCAGCGCGGGGCGGTCGCACAGATCGCAATTGCCGCAAGGTTCAGCGGATTCACCAAAGTAGCCTAGCAAGACCTGCCGCCGACAGCCTACCGCCTCGGCCAGACCAAGCAAGGCGTTCAGGCGGCCATGGTCAGCGTTCTTGCGTTCGGGCGGGGCCAGCCCTTCGTCGATCTGGGTGCGACGCAGGCGAATGTCGTCGGGACCATAGAGCGTCAGCGTTTCCGCCGCAGCGCCGTCGCGGCCCGCGCGCCCGATTTCCTGATAATAGCCCTCGATGGATTTCGGCAGATCGGCATGGGCGACCCAGCGGATGTCAGGCTTGTCGATGCCCATGCCAAAGGCAATCGTGGCCACCACGATCAGCCCGTCTTCCTGCTGAAACCGGATCTCGACGCGGCGACGGTCCTCGGCCTCCATCCCGCCGTGATAATGGCAGGCGGAATGGGCTTCGGCGCGCAGGGCTTGGGCCAGCGTTTCGGTTTTCGCGCGGGTGGCGCAATAAACGATCCCCGATTGCCCACGGCGCACGGCGGCAAAGGACAGAATCTGATCGCGCGGCTTGTCCTTGACGGCAAAGGCAAGGTGGATGTTCGGGCGGTCAAAGCCGCGCAGAAAAGTGGAAGGCGTCGCGCCGTCGAACAGGCGCGTGACCATCTCGGCGCGGGTTTCCTCATCCGCCGTGGCGGTAAAGGCGGCCAAAGGCACACCCAAGGCACGGCGCAATTCACCGATCCGAAGGTAATCGGGCCGGAAATCATGCCCCCATTGCGAGACGCAATGCGCCTCGTCCACCGCGATCAGGGTGCAGTTGATCCGCCGCAGCATCGGCAGGGTAGCGCCAGAAGCAAGGCGTTCCGGTGCCATATACAGCAGTTTCAGCCGCCCTTCGTCCAACGCGGCAAAGACGGCCTCGGTTTCCTCATCGGTGTTGCCAGAGGTCAGCGCCCCCGCCTCTACCCCCGCCGATTTCAGCGCCCGAACCTGATCGCGCATCAGGGCGATCAGCGGTGAAATCACCACCGTCACCCCGTCGCGACACAGCGCAGGCAATTGGAAACAAAGGGATTTTCCGCCACCCGTCGGCATGATTGCCAGTGTGTTCTGCCCCGCCAGAACCGCATCGACAATCTCCTCCTGTCCGGGCCGAAAGGCCGGAAAACCGAAGATCGAAGACAGCAACTGACGCGGTTCGGGCATATTCACTTCAAACGGACCGCGTGCAGCATGGTCCGGCAGGGTTAGGAAAGGATGAACTTAGTAGAAAGCTGCGATGTTGTTGACCAGCACGATCCGCAGCGCATAGATCGCAAGGATCACCACCAACGGTGCCAGATCAAGGCCCGCCATCACCGGCAAAACGCGGCGCACCTGCCCGTAGATCGGCTGCAACAGGCGATTAAGCAAGTCCCACACCTGCGACACAACGGGTTGGCGCAGGTTAAGCACCTGAAAGTTGATCAGCCACGACATGATGAAATGGGCCAGAACGAACCATTTCGCCACATCAAGGATCAGAAGAAGGATCTCGAACAAAGAGGTCATCGCGGACTCCGGCCACAAGGGATTGTGGCAGAGGTAACGCCAGCCCCCACAAAGGGCAATGCCTGCCGCAGCGTTTTGCTTGACCTTGCCCCGCGGCACGGGCAGGCCGTGGCCCGGAGGTGACGCATGTATCCCTATGTCCGCATGGCGAAAGCGCTGTGGAAATACCGCAATGCCCCGCGCTTGGGCATTCTTGATCCACATATCAGCACGCACCGGATCTGGCCGCAGGATCTGGACCCGTGGCGCGAGCTGAACAACGGCCGCACTCTGACCCTGTTCGATCTGGGGCGGATACCGATGTCGCTGCGGATGGGGTTTCGGGATGCGGCGCGGGCGCATGGCTGGGGATTACGGTTGCGGGCAATTCGACCCGCTATCGGCGGAGGGTGACGCTGTTCACCAAACTGACACAGGTCAGCCGCGTGGTGGGCTGGGATGACCGCTTCACCTATATCGAGCAAAGTTTCTGGAACGGCGACGACTGTACCAGTCACATGCTGCTACGATCGGCCTTTATATCCAAGGCGGGAATTGTGCCGCCGCAAACGGTGCTGTGCGCCTTGGGTCAGCCAGAGGTCAGCCCGCCCCTGCCGGATTGGATCGCCGACTGGATCGCGGCGGATCACAAGCGGATCTGGCCGCCCGCGCGTTAGGCCGCGCCGCCACGCTTGCGCCACCAGAGGTTTTCAGGCTTGATCGCGGAAAATCATAAGGGGACAGGGCATGGCCACACCGCGTCAGCGCATCTGGGGATGGTATTTCTTCGACTGGGCGAGCCAGCCCTATAATACGCTTCTGCTGACCTTTGTGTTCGGCCCCTATTTCGCCGAGGTCGCCCGTGGCTACTACATGGGGTCAGGGATGGAGGAAGAGGCCGCCAAGGCCGCAGCGCAGGCCTATTGGGGCTTTGGGCTGGCGGTTGCTTCGGTCATCATCGCGGTTCTGGCCCCGATCTTGGGGGCGATTGCCGATGGCACCGGACGGCGGCTGATCTGGGTCTGGATCTTTTCGGCGTTCTACGTCGCGGGATCGTTCAGCCTGTGGTGGGTGGCCCCCGGGGGCGATCAGGCGATGCTGTTCTGGGCCGTAAGCTGCTTTGGCCTTGGCTTTATAGGGATGGAATTTGCCACCATCTTTACCAATTCGCTGATGCCGTCGCTGTCGGATCACGATGATCTGGGGGCGATTTCGGGGTCAGGCTTTGCCTTTGGCTATCTGGGCGGGTTGCTGGCACTGATTATCATGCTGCTTTTGCTGGCAGAAAACGCCACCACCGGAAAGACGCTGCTGGAGATAGATCCGCTGTTCGGGCTTGACCCGGAGGCGCGTGAAGGCACCCGCGCGGTGGGTCCGTTTACCGCGATCTGGTTTGCTGTCTTTATGATCCCGTTCTTTTTGTGGGTGAAAGAGCCGAAAACCGACGCGCGCCCACTGAACATCGGCGCGGCGATGGCAAGCCTGATCGCGCTTTTGCGGTCCTTGCGCTATCGGCGCAGCATGTCGGCCTATCTGGCCTCGTCGCTGTTTTACCGCGATGCGCTGAACGCGCTGTATGGTTTTGGCGGGGTGTATGCCAGCGGAGTGCTGAACTGGTCGATCATCCAGATCGGCACCTTCGGGATTTTGGGCGCCGTCACGGCGATGGTGGCAAGCTGGTTTGGCGGCAAGGCGGACCGGCGGTTCGGGCCAAAGCCTGTGATCTCGATCTCCATCGTGGTGCTGATTTTGGTCTGTCTGGTTATCGTCGGCATGACCCGCGAAAGCGTCTGGGGCATCGCCCTTGATCCGGCCTCCAACGCGGCAGACCAGATTTTCTATGTCTGCGGCGCGCTGATCGGGGCGGCGGGCGGCACCTTGCAGGCAGCCAGCCGCACCATGATGGTGCGCCACACCACCCCAGACCGCGCGACCGAGGCGTTTGGCCTGTTCGCCCTGTCGGGCAAGGTTGCCAGCTTTATGTCGCCCTTCCTGATCGGCGTCGTCACGGCGGCAAGCGGATCGCAGCGCATCGGGATTTCGCCGCTGATCGTGCTGTTTGCTGTCGGGCTTATTCTGCTACTCTGGGTCAAACCAAAGGGCGAGCAGGCATGATCCGACAGTTTTTTTTATGTGTGGCGCTTTTGGCCCCGCTTCCGGCACTGGCGCAAGATCTGGCAAACCAGTTGTTCGGGGCCAAGGACGCGCCATCGCAGCAAGACCCGATGCCGGTGGGGTCCTATGCCAAAGGCTGCGGCGCGGGCATGGTGGAACTGCCGGAAACCGGACCAAGCTGGCAGGCGATGCGGCTGTCGCGCAACCGCAATTTCGGTCAGCCGGTGCTGATAAATTTCTTGCAGGATCTAAGCCGTGACGCGCAACAGATCGGTTGGGCGGGGCTTTATATCGGGGATATGAGCCAACCGCGCGGCGGGCCGATGACTTCGGGCCATGCCAGCCACCAGATCGGTCTGGATGCCGATATCTGGATGCTGCCGCCCAAAAGGCTGGATCTGACCCGCACGGAACGCGAGAATATCAGCTCGATCCCGGTTCGCTCGGCCGATCAACGGTCGATCACGGAAAACTGGACGCCGCGCCATGCTGAACTGCTAAAAGCCGCAGCCTCGGACAAGCGGGTTGATCGGGTGTTCGTGGCCGCCGCCGTCAAGATCGAAATGTGCAGAACCGCCACCCGCGCCGACAAGAAATGGCTGCAAAAGATCAGGCCAATTGCGGGGCATGACACGCATTTCCATGTGCGGCTGAAATGCCCCAAAGGCGCGCGGCTGTGCGAAACCCAGACGCCTTCGGTTTCGGAACTGTCCAAGGGCGGCGACGGCTGTGACGACACGCTGATGTATTGGGTATCGGATGCCTATCTGAACCCGCCAGCGCCGACTGAACCCGCCGCGCCTGTCCGGGGTCCACGCGATTACACGATGGCGGATTTGCCCGAACAATGTGCCGACGTGCTTGCCTCGGAATAGCGGCAGGTTTGGTGCTGATTGCGGGACTTGAGCGCAGCACCAGCCCTGCCCCTCCGCCCGGCTTTCTGGGCGCCTACGCTTGGTCAGTGGCCGACCCGCTTTTCGGCGGGATGTCAGGGCTTGAGATTTCGGCGGACGGAAACCACTTCGTCGCAATTACCGACAGAAGCAATGCGACCCGCGGCGCCCTTCAGCGCGATGCTGAAGGCCGCATTACACGAATTTCCGCCGCCCCTTTTGAACCGTTGACCGACGCGACCGGTGCGGTATTCCCGACGGAACGGAACGACAGCGAAGGTTTGGCGATCGGTACAAATGGGCGCATGTTTGTGTCGTTCGAGGGACCGGCGCGGGTGCAAAGCTATGCGCGGTTCGGCGGCACCTCTCAACAGCTGCCGATCCCAGACGCATTTTTGCTGATGACAAAAAACAGCGCGCTGGAATCTTTGGCCGTCGGGGCCGACGATACGCTTTACACCGTGCCGGAAAACACACCCCAGAACGGCCCTTTTCCGCTTTTCCAATTTCGCCAAGGCCAGTGGAACAGCCCGTTCCGCATAGCGCGGATCGGGAATTTTTTGCCCGTCGGGGCAGATATCGGACCGGAGGGACGGCTATATCTCTTGGAACGGCAGTTTCGCGGATTGGCAGGTTTTGCCAGCCGCCTGCGCCGGTTTGATCTGAATGCATCGGGCGAAGCCATAGGCTTGGTCCTCCTCCAAACCGCCCCGGGCGTGCATGACAACCTTGAGGGTGTTGCCGTCTGGCGCGACGCAGAGGGCCGACTGACCGCCAGCATGGTATCCGACAACAATTTTATGGGCTTTCTGGCAACCGAAATTGTCGAGTACCGCCTGCCGGATTGACGCATCCCGCCAACAGGTCTAAAGGCGGGTTTCCCCAATCCGGGGCCAAGTCTCCGCGACCTTGTAAAAAACGGATCACAAGATGAACAAAATCCTGCTTGGCACAATTGCCATGGCCACCATCGTCGTGGCATCCAATATCCTCGTGCAATACCCCATCGGCCAATGGCTGACTTGGGGAGCATTTTCCTACCCGCTCGCCTTTCTGGTGTCGGATTTGGTCAATCGCTTTCAGGGAGTCGAAGCCGCGCGCCGCGTGGTTTTTGCCGGCCTGATCGTGGGGCTGGTCTGCTCTTTCATCGGCACCAAAATCATGGGCGAGTTTGGCCCCTTGGTGACCTGGCGCGTTGCGCTTGGATCGGCCATCGCCTTCTTCATCGGACAGATGCTGGACGTCACCCTGTTTGACAAACTGCGCCGCTCGGCTTGGTGGCGCGCACCGTTCCTGTCGACGCTTCTTGGATCAACCGCCGACACGCTGATCTTCTTTTCCGTGGCCTTTTCGGCTGCGCTGATCTGGCTTGAACCGGCCAATGATGTTTCCTGGGCCACCGCCCCTGTGCCACTTCTTGGCTTTGGCCGCGAGGTGCCGTTGTGGGTTTCGCTGGGTGTGGCCGACTGGGGCGTCAAGATTGCGGTCGATATTTTGGCACTGTTGCCCTTCCGTTTGGCAATCCAAAAATACGCAGCACGGGTAGCGTAAAAACTTTTGACAAACACAAAATCTGTGTCAGGCTCACCTCATCGGCAACATTTTGAAAGGAGGTGACCCAGTGTCTAGAGTGATATTGGAGAGCGGTGTCGGGACAGTCATGGGGGGTGTTTTCTAGAGGCAGCCCTCTGGATAAACAGACCAATGATTGGGTGGATACCTAACCTACCCATCTCCTTAGATCTCGGAAAGGGTCGCCGCACACCGGCGGCCCTTTCTCTTGTGCGGCGCTTCTGATAGCTTTGTGAACATGCTAATCATCACCGACACTTTGCACATTGCCGACTGGGAATTGGTGGAAAGCTTTATGCGCTCCTCCGGTCCGGGCGGGCAAAATGTGAACAAGGTCGAAACGGCGGTCGAATTACGATTCGAAGCCGAACGGTCGCCTCATCTGTCTGCGGCTGTCAAACTACGGCTGAAAAAGCTGGCCGGACGGCGCTGGACCAATGATGGCGCCATCGTGATTCAGGCCGAGGAAACCCGATCCCAAGCCCGCAACCGCGAATTGGCGCGTGAGCGGTTGGTCGAGATGATCCGTGCCGCACTGGTCGCGCCCAAACGCCGTATCGCCACCAAACCCACCCTTGGCAGCCAGCGTCGCCGCGTCGCCGCCAAAGTGCAGCGTGGCGAAGTCAAAGCCCTGCGCGGCAAACCCGGAGGAGAGGACGAATGACCGAATCGCTGCTTGATCGCCGCGCACGCCTGATGGGGCCGAACATCCCTACCTTTTACCGCCACCCCGTTCATATCGTGAAGGGTCAGGGCGTCTGGCTGTGGGATGCGGGCGGCAAACGCTATCTGGACTGTTACAACAACGTCCCGCATGTCGGCCATTGTCATCCCCGCGTGGTGCAGGCGATCTGCGAACAGGCCGCTACCCTGAACACCCACACGCGCTATCTGCATGATCTTGTTCTGGATTATATCGAGCGGCTGACGGACAAACTGGGCCACGGTATCAGTCAGGCGATCATGGTCTGCACCGGGTCCGAAGCGAATGACATCGCGCTTCGGATGGCCCAAGCGATAACGGGCAAGACCGGCATCATCGCCACCGACGCCACCTATCACGGCAATACCACCGCCGTTTCCCAGCTTTCGGCGCGCAAACCGCCGATTGGCGGACGCTGGCCCAACGTGCGGCTGGTCCCCGCCCCCGACAGCCTGCGCGCGCCCGATCCGACCGGTGCGATCTTTGCCGCCCATGTCGAAAAGGCTGCGTTGGACCTTGAGGCCGCCGGTTTCGGATTGTCCGGGATGCTGTTCTGCCCGATGTTCGCCAACGAAGGCCTGCCAACTCTGCCGCGCGGCTTTATGGATGCGACAGTTCAGGTTATCCGCAAGCATGGCGGCATCGTTATTTCGGACGAGGTGCAGCCGGGTTTTGGCCGTGCGGGCAGTCATTTCTGGGGCCATGACAAGATGGGATTCGCCCCCGATGTGGTCACGATGGGCAAGCCGATGGCGAATGGCCATCCCGTCGGCGCGGTCGCCACGCGACCCGACATCATGGCCGCATTTCGCAATTCTTTCAGCTACTTCAATACCTTTGGCGGCAATGCGGTGTCCTCGGCGGCCGCCTTGGCCGTTCTCGATGTGATCGCCGACGAAGGCCTGCAAGAAAATGCGGCCCGTGTTTCGGCGCATGTGCTGGAACGGATGCGGGCTTTGTCACACCCTCTGCTCGCTGATGTGCGCGCCAATGGCATGTTCTTCGGGGCCGAATTTGTTACGGATGCCGACCATACACCCGCCACGGCCTTCGTCGGCAATCTGGTCGAGGCTATGGTGGACAAGGGCTTTATCCTGAACCGTATCGGTCGCGCCCAGAATACGTTGAAGATCCGCCCGCCGCTGCCATTTTCCATCGAAAATGCCGATATGTTGATGGACGCGATGGAAGCCGCCTTGCGTGAAACACCGGTGACAGCATGATCGAAGCCCTTGCCGCCGAGGCCGCACAGCATTGGGGCGGGACTGTCCTGCGCCTGATCCGCAACCGTGAGAATGCCGTTTTCGAGATCCGACTGCCCCAAGGCCGCGCGGCACTTCGTCTGCACAGGCAGGGTTATCAGGACGACGCGGCAATCCGGTCAGAACTGTGGTGGTGCGCCGCCCTCGCAGCCAAAGGCGTCGCCGTTCCCGCCGCTTTGCCCGCGCACGATGGGTCGCTTCTGGTCCGACTTTCAAACGGTCGCAACGCTTCGGTCATCGATTGGGTCGAGGGTGAGGCGTTGGGTGAGGCAGGCAAGCCTTTCACCAAACCGATTGCCACGGTTCTTGCCCAGCACCATGCGCTTGGCAGGCTTGTCGCCAGCTTTCACGCCGCCACCGATGCGCTTAGCCTGCCCGCTGATTTCACTCGCCCGCACTGGGATATCAATGGGTTGGTCGGCGAAACCCCGTTCTGGGGCAGATTCTGGGACCATCCCTCGGCAACCGCCGATCAGGCCAAAACCCTGCAAGCCGCCCGCGCCTATCTGCGCGAACGCCTCACCGATCACGCCAAAACCGGCGATTTCGGCCCGATCCATGCCGATGTCTTACGCGAAAACGTGCTGGTGAATGGCAACAGGCTATCGCTGATCGACTTCGACGATTCCGGCATCGGCTTCAGGCTTTACGATCTTGGCACGGTGTTAAGTCAGAACCTGTATGAACCGGCCTACAGCGACATCCGCGATGCGCTGGTGGCCGGTTACACCGAAACTCGTCCTGCCACCATCGATCTGGTCGAGGTGTTCACCCTTGCCCGCACCTGCGCCTCGGTCGGCTGGACCATGCCGCGGCTTGCCAAGGACGATCCGATCAACGCGCGCCACATTGCGCGCGCCGTGATGTGGGCGGAAAAGATGCTGGCTAAACCGTAACCGCCTGCGGCACCTGCGCGCCGACACCAAACACCCGTTTATACCGGGCAATTTCGTCTGCCGGTCCCATCGCCTTGTTCGGGTTGTCCGACAGCTTCACCGTCGGACGCCCGTTCGCAGAAATGGCCTTGCACACCAGACTGAACGGAGCCAGCGCGTCCCCTGCCACCAGACCGCGGAAATCATTGGTCAGCATCGTTCCCCAACCAAAAGACACTTTCACACGTCCCAGAAACTGCCGATGCAATTCTTCAATCTTTTCAACGTCCAAGCCATCTGAAAAGATCACCAGCTTTTGCCGTGGGTCTTCACCACGATCTTTCCACCACTGGATCGCAATTTCCGCACCCTTCGCCGGATCACCCGAATCGATCCTGATCCCCGTCCAAGAGGCAAGCCAATCCGGCGCGTTCCGCAAAAAGCCCTCGGTGCCATAAGTATCCGGCAGGATGATCCGCAGATTGCCTTCGTGTTCCTCCTGCCAATCGGCCAGCACCTGATAGGGTGCCAGCGACAATTCAGCGTCGGAATTGGTCAGGGCGGAATAGATCATCGGCAATTCGTGCGCGTTTGTGCCGATCGCCTCAACCTCGCGGCGCATGGCAATAAGACAGTTGGAGGTGCCGGTGAATTTGCTTTCCAGCCCCTCGCTCATCGCCTGCACCGCCCAATCCTGCCACAGGAAAGAATGGCGGCGGCGGGTGCCGAAATCAGCGATTTTCAACCCGTCAATGTCGCGCAAACGGGTGATTTTCTCCCACAGTTTGGTCATGGCGCGGGCGTAAAGCACCTGCAATTCAAAGCGGCCCTTGCGTTCAAGCACCACACGGCTGCGAAGTTCCATCAGCACCGAAAGCGCGGGAATTTCCCACAGCATCACCTCGGGCCAGCGGCCTTCGAAGGTCAACTCATATTGGCCATCGCGCTTTTCCAGATGGTAGGCAGGCAGGCGAAGCCCTTCGAACCATTCCATGAAATCGGGACGGAACATCTGGCGCTTGCCATAAAAGGTATTGCCGCGCAGCCAGGTGCTTTCGCCCCGCGTCAGCGACAAGGACCGCACATGATCCAACTGCTCGCGCAATTCGCCTTCGTCGATCAGATCGGCCAACCTGATGGATCGAGAGCGGTTGATCAGGCTGAACGTTACCAAAGTGTCCGGCTTATTCCGAAAAATAGACTGACACATCAGCAGCTTGTAAAAATCCGTATCAATCAGAGAGCGGACGATCGGATCGATCTTCCACTTGTGGTTCCAGACGCGCGTGGCGATGTCGACCATGTCGGCCCTCCATTTGACACCCTGTCTACGGCATTGTCCGGGCAAAGGTCAAAGGGCGGGTCTTGTGCGACGCGTTCCAGCAATGCGTACAACTCGGCCCGGACCAGTGGTTTGGTCAGCAAACCATCCATTCCAGCCGCCAAACAGCGCGCCAGTTCATCAGCAGAGGTATAGGCGGTCAGCGCAAAAATCGGACAACGGGGCAGGCCTGAATCCGACTCGAACTGACGGATTTTGCGGGTGGCGGTGTGGCCATCCATTTCGGGCATAGAGACATCCATAAGCACCAGATCAGGCGGTGCAGCGCGATAGGCCGAAACTGCCAAAGCCCCATTGGCAGCCTCGACAAGGCCCGCGACAGACCGCTCCAGAATCTTGCGCGCTATAAGCATATTGGTTCGGTTGTCTTCGGCGACAAGCAAGCGAAGCCGGGTGCGCGGCGCCGCTTTTCGCAGATCAAGACCGGCGTCTTGAGCCATGCCCGCGCGCGGCAATCGCAACGTGATGGTAAAGACCGATCCCTTGGCCGGAACCGATGCCACGGCAATATCACCCCCCATTTGCTGGGCCAGCAGGCGCGAAATGGTTAGCCCAAGGCCGGTGCCACCGAATTGACGCGCAATCGCACTGTCGGCTTGGGTGAAACTGTCGAACACCTGCCCGATCCGGTCTGCGGCGATGCCGATGCCTGTGTCGGAAATGGCGATTTTGATACAGTCACTCTGGCCTTTCGGCTGGATCGAAATGACAGCCTCAACATGGCCCTGCATGGTGAACTTTACGGCATTTCCCAATAAATTCAGCAAAACTTGTCGCAAGCGCCCTGCATCGCCGCGATGCAGGGGAAGATCGTCCGGGACGCAGGCGCGCAAATCCAGCCCTTTTTTCTGCGCCGTGGGCCGCAAAAGATCCAGTGCGCGCAGCACGCAAGTTGATATTGAAAAGGGTTCATCCAGAAGATCGGCCTTGCCCGCCTGCAGCTTCGACAGGTCCAGCACATCATTGATAATGGTCAGAAGGGCGCGGCCAGAGTCGATGATCGTGCCGACATATTGCTTTTGCACGGAGTCCAGCGCGGTTTCTTCAAGCAACTCCGCGACGCCGATCACGCCATTCATCGGCGTGCGGATTTCGTGGCTCATGGTGGCCAGAAACTGCGATTTCGCTTGCGCGGCCACTTCGGCAGCGACGCGCGCCTGTGCAAGTTCGGCCTCATGCGCTTTGGCTTGGGTGATATCCCGTTCGACCGCGATGAAAACCGCGGGCGAGCCATCGGGATTCAGCACCGGATTCATTGAAATTTCCATCCAGACCTTCCGGCCATCCTTGGTGCGGTTCTGGATTTCCACGCGACAGGGAACACCGGCAGCCCGCGCGCGGGTCAGTTGCTCCATGGATTGATCTGACGTTTCAGGCCCGTTCAAAATATCGGTTGGATTGGCCCCGACCGCCTCGTCGAAACTATAGCCGGTAACGCGGGAAAACGCCTCATTCACCCATTCGATCCGGCCATCGGGTGCCGTGAACACCACACTGTCATTGGCATGCCGTGCCACGAGCGCCAGTCGTTCCGCCTTTCGGGCGGCCTCGGCCAGAGCGTGCCGCGAGGCCTCCAACTCGGCCTGCTCGGCCAGCAAGGCCTTTTCAAAGCGCAACCGTTCGGCCTGACCACGCTCAACCGCGCCGATAAACAGCGTGGTGGTGTAGCCCATGATGCCGACCGCAATCAGAAAAAACCATCCGCCAAAACCGGCGCCCGCAGCGATATCTTGCGCCACCATAGCGACGGCAGTTGCCGCATAGACGGATAATCTGGCTATCGCGCCTGCGGGAAAGAAGTGGCGGACCAGACCCGCATTGATACCCGCAGACATCAGGAAAGCGGCGGCAAAAAATCGCGCCTCAGTCAGTGGGATAAGCCGCCAGCACAGGGCGACGCATCCAGCAATCGTCGATGCCTGCACCAAGGCCGTGATAACCGAAAGAATCCGCGCGCGGGTGGGGACCGGCCGTCCCTGATAAAGTTGCGACAGGCGAAGCAAGACGATGCAATCCACGGCCTCGCCCAGCAATGCCATGCCTGCGGCCAAGGCCCCCAAAGTCGCCGAGCCGAGGACGGCGATCGTCAAAGCCCCCATCACAGTCATGGTCTGACGCATGGCAAAGCCTTTGGCCCGCCCGCGCGCATAGCGCAGGAATAGCCCGTCGGGGCTGTTACGGGCGATGAATTGGCCCACTGCGCCAGTCGCGCCTGCTTGCATGGTCGAAGGCTCCTTGCCTTTTCACCGGCAGGCTACAAGGCAAGGATTAAGCTTTGGTAAGCAGGCTCAGATTTTCCAGACGACACCCGCCGCCAGACATTGCGCCTTGGCCTGCGCCAATGATCCGTTCAGATTAATCGCGCGGCACGCAGACTCCGACACGGTTACCGCAAAACCCAGACGCGCGGCATCCAGCGCAGAATAGGCAACACAAAAATCGGTCGCCAGCCCCACAAGCGTAACACTCGAAACACCCCGCGCGCGCAGGTATCCGTCAAGCCCCGTCGGGGTGGTCCGGTCATTCTCAAAAAAGGCTGAATAGCTGTCGATATCGGCGCGAAAGCCCTTGCGGATGACCAGATGCGCCGGATCGGTCGCAAGATCGGTATGAAAGGCAGCGCCCTCAGTGCCTTGCACGCAATGGGTCGGCCAAAGCACCTGCGTGCCATAGGGCATTTCGGTGGTGGAAAACGCAGCCGCACCCGCGTGGTTGGCGGCAAAAGAGGCGTGATTTGCGGGGTGCCAATCCTGCGTAAGCACCACCACCGGAAATTCCGCCATCCGCGCATTGATAGCCGGAATGATCGCATCGCCCCCCGCCACGGCCAGCGCCCCACCGGGGCAGAAATCATTCTGCACGTCGATCACGATCAGGGCTTCGGTTGCGGGGCGCATGCGGGTCTCCGTTCTTGGCTGCGTCAATGGGTAAGGAAGCGGCTCCCGCCGGTCAACCGCAGACCTGAGACAGCCTGTCAACTTGCCCCGCACGCCGCAATTTCGTAAAGCCATACCATGTTGATCGTAGCCGCCCTATACCACTTCACCCGCTTCCCCGATCCCGCCGCCCTGCGCGCGCCTTTGCTGGCGCTGTGCCAGTCGGCGGGGGTCAAAGGGTCGCTCCTTCTGGCCAACGAAGGCATCAACGGCACTATTGCCGGCCCGCGTGAGGGGATTGATGCCGTGCTGGCCCACCTGCGCGCGCTTCCAGACTGTGGCGGGCTGGAGCATAAGGAAAGCACAGCGCAGGCGATGCCCTTTGGCCGGATGAAGGTCAAACTCAAGCGTGAGATCGTGACGATGGGGCAGCCCGATGTCGATCCGCTGGCGCGCGTCGGGTCTTATGTCGCGCCACAGGACTGGAACGCGCTGATCTCAGAGCCGGATGTGGCCCTGATCGACACGCGCAATGATTACGAGGTTGGCATTGGCACATTTGAAGGTGCTGTCGATCCCGATATCCGCACCTTCCGCGATTTCCCCGCATGGTGGGAGGCGCATAAGGACGACTATCGCGGCAAGCGTATCGCCATGTTCTGCACCGGCGGTATCCGCTGCGAGAAATCGACGAACTTTCTGCTGGGTCAGGGCATCAACGAGGTTTACCACCTCAAGGGCGGCATCCTGAAATATCTTGAAGAGGTTCCTGCCGGTCAAAGCCTGTGGAACGGTGAATGCTATGTGTTCGATGGCCGCATCTCGGTCGGGCATGGGCTGGTTCCGGGCGATTATGACAGTTGCCATGCCTGCCGGCGCCCGATCAGCCCCGCCGACAAACTGCGCCCCGAATATGAACGCGGCGCGTGCTGCCATCATTGCGCTGGCGAATATTCCGAGGCCGACCGCCAGCGCTTCCGCGAGCGTCAGCGCCAGATGGATCTGGCCGAAGCGCGGGGCGTGCCGCACTTTTCCGATTAAGGCGCGCCTCTAGGGCTGCGGAAACTGCCAGCCCTCGGCTGCGGTCGCAATCGCCGCCGCTGTCTGTTTGATCGGCGCGGCCCAGCGGTCAAGCCCCGCAAGATCGCTGTGCGCGGTGGTGGTGGTTACCGAAACCGCGCCCAACACCCGCCCCGCCTGCGACAGGATCGGTGCGGCGATACAAATGATTCCCGCCTCGTGTTCCTCGCGGTCATAGGCATGACCATTTGCGCGGATCGCCCGCAACTCGGCTTTCAGGGCCTGCGGCGTATCCAGCGTGGTTGCGGTAAACCGATGGAACGACTGTCGCGCCAAGGCATCCTCCAGCGCGGCATCCGGCAGATGGGCCAGCATCGCCTTGCCCACCCCCGTGCAATAGGCTGGCCCCACCTTGCCCGCCGAGGAAAACATCTCGACCGGTCGCGCAGCGTGGCGCTTGTCCACATACAGAACCTGCCCCTGATCCAACTGTGCCAGATGCACTGTCTCTCCGGTTTGCACCGCAAGCCGGTCCAGCATCGGCCGCGCCAAAGGCGCAAGCGAGCTTTGCGCCCAAGCCACATGCGCCAGCCGCACCAGTCGCATGCCCGGCGCATAGGTGCCAAGATCGGGGTCAAGCGCCAACATGCCCTGCCGCGTCAGGGTTTGCAGCAGACGGTAAAGCGTGGCTTTCGGATAGGCGCTCCCCTCCAGCAATTCGGCAAAGCGCACCGGCCTGCCTGCAACCGCCACTTGGTCCAATACATCAAACGCCTTGCCGACCGTGCCGTCCACACCATCCCCCTGTTTCATCACGCCCCCCTGCCCCAAAGGTTGACAGCCCTGCAGAACCGCCGCACTATTCCCATTATACAGAACAAAGTTCCACATAATGAAACCAGAAAATCAAGCGCCGGATTTCATCTTGGTCCAAATACTCCCGCCGGAGGCTCTGCCGCCAATGCCACGCACCACCGCTTCGAACGAAAGCCCCCGCGCATGCCACAGATGAAACCGGACTGGATTGCGGTCGATTGGGGAACCTCGAACCTGCGCGCTTGGGCGATGGGCGCAGACGGGGTGCTGGCCGAGGCGGTGTCAGATGACGGGATGGGCAAGCTTGCGCCGGACCGGTTCGAGCCGGCGCTGCTGCGTCTGATTTCCGGCTGGCTTGGTGCTGGGCAAACGCCGGTGATAGCCTGTGGCATGGTGGGCGCGCGGCAGGGCTGGCATGAGGCACCCTACCGCGCCGTTCCCTGCCTGCCCGTAGCGTCGGGCGCTTTGGAAAGCGTGCCAACCAATGACCCGCGCATCGCCATGCGGATCGTGCCGGGGCTGGCGCAAACCAAGCCTGCCGATGTCATGCGCGGCGAGGAAACCCAGATCGCGGGGGCGCTGTCGTTGCTGCGGGATTTCGATGGCGTGATCTGTCTGCCCGGCACCCATTCGAAATGGGCGCATATTTCGGCGGGCGAGGTTGTCAGCTTTCAAACCTATATGACAGGCGAAATGTTTGCCCTGCTGTCCACGCAATCCGTGCTGCGGCACGGCATGGCGGGGGGCGGCTGGGATCAGACCGCCTTTGACGAAGGCCTGTCCGAGGCCGTCTCGCGCCCCGAAAAAATCGCCGCCCGCCTGTTTACCTTGCGCGCCGAAGGTTTGCTGACGGGGCTGACCGCCGATGCAGCGCGCGCGCGCTTGTCGGGCCTGCTGATCGGCATAGAACTGGCTGCGGCACGTCCGTATTGGCTGGGGCAGGATGTGGTCTTGGTCGGGGCGCAAAGCCTGACCAACAGCTACGCCCGCGCCTTGGCAACCCAAGGGCTGACCGCCCGCACTCTGGACGCCACAGCCTGCACGTTATCCGGCCTTGCCACAGCGCGCGGCCTGCTTGGAAAGGTATCGCAATGACCCGCCCCCTGATCGCCATCCTGCGCGGCATTACCCCGTCCGAAGCCGTTCCCGTGACCGAAGCCCTGATCGCCGCAGGCATCAGCCGTATCGAGGTGCCGCTCAACTCGCCGCACCCGATGACCTCCATCGCGGCAATGGCCAAGGCCTTTGGCCATCGCGCGCAGATCGGGGCTGGCACTGTGTTGACCGTGCGCGATGTGAAAGAGGTGGCCGATGCGGGCGGCACCCTGATCGTGTCGCCCAACGCGGATGCCGAGGTAATTGCAGCCACCAAATCGCTGGGCCTGCAAAGCTGGCCCGGTGTGATGACCCCGACCGAATGTTTCGCGGCCCTGAAGGCAGGCGCGGACGGGCTGAAGATATTCCCCGCAAGCCTGATCGGCCCCGACGGGCTAAAGGCGATCCGCGCCGTGCTGCCAAAGGGGTGTCAGGTTTATGCGGTAGGCGGTGCAGGCGCTTCGAACTTCGGTCAGTGGATCAAGGCGGGGGCTGATGGCTTCGGCATCGGAACCGCCCTTTACACCCCCGGCCTGTCGGTGGACGAGGTCGCCACCCGCGCCGCCGCCATTGTCGCCGCCTATGACGAGGCCGTGAAATGATCTTCGACGACCGCCGCTGCGAATTGGGCGAAGGCGCGCTCTGGCATCCCGCCCGCAAACAGATGTTCTGGTTCGACATCCTGAACCAGAAACTTCTGTCGCAAGACCTTGATGGCCCGCGCGAATGGCGCTTTCCCGAACTGGTTTCGGCGGCAGGCTGGGTAACCGAGGATGTCCTTCTGATCGCCGGAGAGCGGGACTTGTTCCTGTTCGATCTGGACTCCGAAGAAATCGAAACCCTGTGCCTGCTGGAACAGGACAACCCGAAAAACCGTCCCAACGATGGTCGTGCCGATCCTTTTGGCGGCTTCTGGATCGGCACTATGGGCAAGAAGGCCGAGGCGGGCGCAGGTGCGATCTATCGCTATTATCGTGGCGAGTTGCGGCAGCTTTTCGCGGGGCTGACCATTCCGAACTCGATCAGCTTTCCGGCAGGCGGGGCATTCGCGCATTTCTCGGATACCGTCACAGGTCATGTGATGCGGGTGGCATTGGATGCCGACGGCTGGCCCAAAGGCATGCCAGAGACCTTCCTTGATCTGACTTCACTTGGCCTGAACCCCGATGGTGCGGTGATTGACGCCGAAGGTGTATTGTGGCTGGCGCAATGGGGCGCCGGGCGCGTTGCGGCCTATGCGCCGGACGGCAGTTTCCTGCGCGCGGTGGAGTTTGATGCGCCGCACACCTCTTGCCCTGCATTTGCTGGCCCGAACCTGTCGGCACTGGTCGTCACCACGGCCCAAGAGGGCATGGACGCAACCGCCCGCGCAGCATACCCCAACGCGGGCAAGGTTTTTGTGGCCGAAGGCATCGCCAAAGGCCAAGCCGAACATCAGGTGATCTTGTGACGCTTGGCCAATCCGGCCCTGACATGCGTGCTAAGTGAGCAGCGACCAAGACCTGTCGGCAGAATGGTTCGGGTAGACAATCCGGTTGCCACGGTGGCTTTCTTGCACAATTGCTGACGGCCCTTCGCTACCCGAAAGGCCGTCAGACAGGGATCATTTGACCGAAACCGGCCCTGTCGCTGTCAGGAAAGCAAAGCCGTTGCCTCCCAACTCTACCTGACCGCCCGCCAGTTCCGCCGCTTGCGAAGGGCCAACCAACGCGCCTACGCCTGCCACATCGACCGAAACCGGATCGGGGGACAGGTTGAACAGGCACAAAAGGTCATCGCCACGGGTAAAGCCAAGGATCGGTTCGGGCAGATCAAAGAACTGCGTGCGCCCTTCGATCAGCGCCTTCGACCCGCGCCGGAAGGCCAGCATCGCGCGATAGGTTTCCAGAACCGAACCGGCCACCCCCTGCTGGCTGGCCACATTGCGCGCCAGTTGCGGTGCCTTGACCGGCAACCATGGCTTCACATTGCCCCCCGTGAACCCGCCATTGGCCGACCCATCCCAGACCATCGGCGTGCGGGTGTTGTCGCGGCCAATCGGTTCCGGCCAGAAGTTGATCCCCTGCGGATCAGTCAATTCCTCGAACGCCAGTTCCGTATCGGTCTGCCCCAACTCTTCCCCCTGCCACAGGCAGATAGAGCCTTGGAATGACAGCAACAGCGCCCCCGCCTGCCGCGCCAAGGCGTCCTGCGACACCCCATGCTTGGCCCAGCGCGACACCTGTCGCACCACGTCGTGGTTGGAGAAGGCCCACATCGGCCAGCCATTCGGCGCGCCGGTGAAAAACTCGGTGATCTTGTTGCGGAAGAAGGCCGCCGAGTAGTCGTAGCCCATCATCTCGAAACTATAGCACTGATGCAGACGCCCCGGTGCGGTGTAGTCGCCCATCATACGGATGGCGTGATGCGCCTCGCCCATCTCGCCCACGGTGGCGCGGTCGTCGTAATCGTCCATCACGCGACGGATACGCTCCATCCAGCCCAGATTCTCGGGCTGGTTCTTCGAGAAGATGTGATACTGCATGTAATAGGGGTTGCCGTCGGGCTGGTCCTTGACCTTGAAATCGGCGGGGTCATGGCGGAACAGCGCGTCCTTGTAGAAATAATTCACAGTATCAAACCGGAACCCGTCCACCCCGCGATCCAACCAGAAGCGCAGCACGCCTTCCATGTAATCGACGACATCGGGGTTGCGATAGTTGAAGTCGGGCTGCTGTGGCAGGAAGGAATGCAGGTAATACTGCTTGCGCCGCGCATCCCACGTAAAGGCGGGGCCGCCGAACACCGACAGCCAGTTGCAGGGCGGGGTGCCATCGGGGCGCGGATCGACCCAGATATACCAGTCGGATTTGTCATTGGTGCGGTTGGCGCGGCTTTGCGCGAAGAACGGGTGCTTGTCGGACGAATGGTTCAGCACCTGATCAATGATGATCTTCAGGCCCAGTTCATGCGCGCGGGCCACCAGCGCATCGAAATCGGCCAAAGTGCCAAAGCTGGGATCAACGTCCTTATAGTCGGACACGTCATAGCCCATATCCAGCATCGGCGAGGTGAAGAACGGCGACAGCCACACCGCATCCACACCCAGCGCCGCGATATGATCCAGCCGCCGCGTGATGCCCGACAGATCGCCGATCCCGTCGCCGTTATCGTCCTGAAACGAACGGGGATAGACCTGATAGGTTACAGACCCGCGCCACCACTCTGCCATGTCACCCTCCGAACAGCATGTTTTGCGCAGCCTAAACCGCTTTGGATGCGTTTGACAGGGCCAAGGCCGCGCCGCGCAGGGGCAATCTTGTATGTATCACAAAAATAGGTTTGACCCTGCCGGACAGCGGGATCACCTTGGCCCCGACACAGGAGTTTCCGATGACCAAAGCCGCGCTCTTTACCCCCGTTCTGATCGCAGGCTGTGTGATCCTGATGTTCAACTTTGCCATTCGCGCCAGCTTTGGGGTGTTCCAGATCCCGATTGCTGCCGAGTTCGGCTGGCTGCGGGCCGATTTCTCGATGGCGATTGCGATCCAGAACCTTGCATGGGGCATCGGGCAGCCGATCTTTGGCGCGCTTGCCGAACGGTTCGGCGACCGTCGCGCCATCATCACGGGCGCGATCCTGTATGCGGCGGGGCTGATCCTTTCCAGCTATGCTGTAACCCCCGGGCAGCACCAGTTTCTTGAGATTCTGGTCGGCTTTGGCATTGCAGGCACCGGCTTTGGCGTCATTCTGGCTATCGTGGGCCGTGCGGCCAGCCCTGAAAACCGCTCTATCGCCTTGGGTATCGCTACAGCGGCGGGTTCGGCGGGGCAGGTAATCGGCGCGCCGACCGCAGAGTTCCTGCTGCGTTACTACCCGTGGCAGGGTGTGTTCGTGATCTTTGCAGTGGTGATCCTTGCGGCCCTGCTGGCGCTGCCCTTCCTGCGCTCGCCCACTGTGGCGACCAAAAAGGAACTTGAGGAATCGCTTGGCACGGTGCTGATCCGCGCCTTCAAAGACCCGTCCTATCTGCTGATCTTCATGGGGTTCTTTTCCTGCGGCTATCAGCTTGCCTTCATCACCGCGCACTTCCCCGCCTTTGTCACCGAGAAATGCGGCGCGATTGATCCGTCGGGGATGTTGGCCGCCATCGGGATCACCACCACCTCGACCCTTGGCGCGGTGGCAATCTCGCTGATCGGCCTTGCGAATATCGTAGGGTCAATCACGGCAGGGTGGCTGGGCAAGCGCTATTCCAAGAAATACCTGCTGGCGGGGATCTATACGGGAAGGGCGATAGCCTCGGCACTGTTCATCATGTTACCGATGACGCCCGAGTCGGTCCTGATCTTTTCAGTGGTGATGGGGTCGCTGTGGCTGGCCACGGTGCCGCTGACCTCGGGTCTTGTCGCGCATATCTACGGGCTGCGCTATATGGGCACGCTTTACGGCTTTGTGTTCCTGTCGCACCAATTGGGCAGCTTCCTTGGCGTCTGGCTGGGTGGAAAGATGTATGATCTTGATGGCAGCTATACGGCCGTCTGGTGGTTCGGCGTCGGCATCGGCGTGTTCTCGGCCATCGTCCACTTACCGATCCGCGAAAAGCAACTGGTCCCGCAAGCGACCTGATCACGGCACAACAAAAAGGGGCCACCATGCGCGCCGGTATCGCCAGCCTTGTGCTGGCCTATGTCCTCTCGCAGTTCTATCGGGCGTTTCTGGCCGTGCTTTCGCCGGTTCTGGCCACTGACATCGGGGCCACGGCGGAATCGCTGGCCCAAGCTTCGGGGCTTTGGTTTCTGGCCTTCGCGCTGATGCAGATCCCCGTTGGCTGGGCGCTGGACCGGATCGGACCAAGGGTAACAGCCTCGGCCCTGCTGGCAGTGGGGGGGCTGGGCGCTGCGGTGTTCGCACTGGCGACAGGCCCGCTATGGATCAATGTGGCGATGATCCTGATCGGAATCGGCTGTGCGCCGGTGCTGATGGCATCCTACTACATCTTTGCCCGCGCTTTTCCTGCCAAAGTTTTCGGCACTTTGGCGGGCATCACCATTGGCGTCGGGTCGATTGGCAACATCGCCGCATCCGTGCCGCTATCGGTGCTGGTCGAGTCGATCGGCTGGCGCAACACAGTCTGGGGGCTGGCGGTTGTGACGCTGATCACCGCCGCTGCAATCTTGGTTCTGGTGCGCGACCCCGAACGCGTCTCTGGCCCGTCAAAAGGGTCGCTGCTGGACCTGCTGAAGATGCCCGCGCTGTGGCCGGTGCTGATCATGATGGCCACCTGTTACGCGCCTCCTGCAGGGCTGCGCGGACTATGGGCAGGTCCGTATTTCAGCGACGTGTTCGGCGCGGATGCCGCACGGATCGGGCAGATCACCCTGATCATGGGGCTGGCGATGGTCGTGGGCAACTTTGCCTATGGCCCGCTGGACCGGTTGCTTGGCACACGCAAATGGCTGGTGTTCGGCGGCAATGCTGCGATGACGGTCTGCCTTGTGGTGCTGGCCTTTAACGCGCAGGCCAGCGGCTGGCTGCCGGTTGCGCTGTTTGCCGCCGTGGGCTTCTTTGGCGCGTCCTTCCCGATGGTCATGGCGCATGGTCGCGCCTTTCTGCCACCGCATCTGGTCGGGCGCGGGGTGACGCTGATCAACCTGTTCGGAATCGGAACGGCAGGCATCTTGCAGGTGGCGACGGGCAGGCTGCACACCGCCCTGACCCCAAGCGATACACTCCTGAACAGCGCCCCTCCCGCCACCCCCTATGCCGCGCTGTTCCTGTTCTATGCGGCCACTGTTGCGGCAGGGCTGCTGGTCTATCTGTTATCGCAAGATCGCACTGACTAAGCCTTTCTCAATCACCCCTTCCCCCGCGTGAAGGCTTGCGTTAAGGGGGCAGCGTCTTTGACGGTCAAAGACAGATTTAGGAGAACCCCGATGGGCTATAAGGTCGTCGTCGCGGGTGCCACGGGTAACGTGGGCCGCGAAATGCTGAATATCCTCGCTGAACGCGAGTTCCCGGTTGACGAGATTGCCGCACTGGCATCGCGTAAATCGCTTGGCACTGAAATCAGCTTTGGCGACAAGACCGTCAAGACTAAGGATCTGGATACTTTCGATTTCACCGGCTGGGACATTGCCCTGTTCGCCGTTGGCTCGGACGCGACCAAGATCTATGCCCCCAAGGCCGCGGCTGCGGGTTGCATCGTGATCGATAACTCGTCGCTTTACCGCTATGATCCGGCTGTGCCGCTGATCGTGCCGGAAGTGAACGCCGATGCGATCATGGGCTACAAGAACAAGAACATCATCGCGAACCCGAACTGTTCCACCGCCCAGATGGTTGTGGCGCTGAAGCCGCTGCATGATCGCGCCAAGATCAAGCGGGTTGTCGTGTCCACCTACCAGTCGGTTTCCGGCGCGGGCAAGGAAGGCATCGACGAGCTGTGGGATCAGACCAAGGGCCTTTACGTCCCCGGTCAGGAAGTGGCGCCGAAGAAGTTCTCCAAGCAAATCGCTTTCAACGTCATCCCGCATATCGACGTGTTCCTTGACGACGGCTCGACCAAGGAAGAATGGAAAATGGTCGCCGAGACCAAGAAGATCCTTGATCCCTCGATCAAGGTCACCGCGACCTGCGTGCGGGTTCCGGTCTTTGTCGGCCATTCGGAATCGATCAACATCGAGTTTGAGGAATTCCTCGACGAGCATGAGGCCCGCGACATCCTGCGCGAAGCCCCCGGCATCATGGTGATCGATAAGCGCGAACCGGGCGGCTACATCACCCCGATCGAATGTGTGGGCGATTATGCCACCTATATCTCGCGTATTCGTCAGGACAGCACGATTGATAACGGCATCAACCTGTGGTGCGTGTCTGACAACCTTCGCAAGGGCGCTGCTCTGAACGCGGTGCAGATTGCCGAAGTGCTGGGCAACCGCGTGCTGAAAAAGGGCTGATCTGCCCGCAAGACCAACCAAGGCCCCGCCCGATCCGGCGGGGCTTTTTCGTTGCGGGATGCAGGATGGTATCTTACCGCTTGGGCAGACGCCAACTGCGGCCCAAACCAGCCACGGGACATATCATGCCAAAGCCTGCGACTGCGCTTTTTGCGATTCTGATGGCCCTTCCAACCTCCGCATTTGCACAAGACCCACAGCTTGAGGCTATCGATCAAATCGTGGCCCCCTATCTCGAAAGCACTGCGCCCGGCCTTGGCGTTCTGGTGATGCAGGACGGAGAAATCCTGCACATTCAAGGCTATGGGTTTGCCGATATCGACACACAGTCCCCTGTCGATCCCGATAGCCTGTTCGACCTTGCCTCGGTGTCCAAGCAGATGACGGCGCTGGCGGTGATGCTGCAAATCGAGGACGGGCTTTACACCCAAGACACCCCGATTGCCGATCTGCTACCGGTCTTCGCCGATACCGATTTCGGCGGGCGACCGGTGACCGTGGGCGATCTGGTGCATCATCTGGGCGGGATGACCGACTATCTGTCGGGCGATGAAAGCCTTGATTACAACGCCGGAACCACCAACGCGCAGGTGCTGGACTGGCTGGCAGAACAGCCGCTTGATCACGCGGCGGGGCGTCAGTTTGACTATTCCAACAGCGGCTATCTGACCCTTGGCAGCCTTGTCGCCGCTGCGGATGAGGCCAACTCGCTGGCCGAGGTGCTGCAATCCCGTATCTGGGATGAATTGGGCATGGACAGCACTGCCCTTGTCACCCCCGCCGACGCCGACCGCGTTGTGACCGGATATGCGGGCGAAGATGGCGATTTCACCATCAGCCATGATCCCACAGCCACCGAGGGCGATGGCAACGTCTTTACCAGCCTGCGCGATCTGGCCTTGTATGAATCCGCCCTGTCCGGTCACGCGCTTTTGTCCGAAGCGGCCACCGAAACCCTGTTCAGCAATGGCACCTACACCAACGGCGAGGCCATCGAGGACGAAGACGGCGCGGGTTATGGCTTTGGCTGGTCTATCGAACACGCGGGTGGCGACACCTATGCCAGCCACAGCGGAAGCTGGATGGGAACCGCCACCTATTACCAGCGTAACCTGACTAGCGGTGTCACCGTAATCGTGCTGGCCAATGGCGAGGATGCGGATGTGACCGGCATTGCTGCCGAGATCGAAGCCGCGCTGGACTGATCAGCTTTGCCCTGCGGCCTTCAGCGCCGCCTCCAGATCACCGAACTCTTCGCAATCGCCACAAAGGCCGCGCAGCGTTTCCAGATTGGCCTTGGCCCTGTCGACCGCACCAGTTTGCAGGAACAACTCGCCCTGATATTCCAGCGCGCCCAGATGGGCAGGATTGATCGTCAGCGCGCTGTCATAGGCCACGCCCGCAGCATCAAACTCCCCCAGTTTGCGCTGGGTAAAGCCCAGAAGGTTCCACGCATCGGCATTCGTCGGCTCATCCGCCGTCAGTTCCAAAAGAATCGGCAGCGCGGCGATATAATTGCCCGCAGCGATGCTGGCCTTCGCCTCGGCATAGGCGGGAATGCCAACTTCGGACTCGCTGGCCTCGTCACTGGTGCCAACCGCCTGCGCGGGTGAGGTTGCAAAGCTGACCAGCGTGAAAAGGGCAATGACCAGATAGGACGGGATATGCGGCATCGGTTTTCCCCTTTTGCTTTGCCGCATCCTACCACGATCTGCCGATCACCCGTTCTCAAGCCTGCGTGATGGGATCAGGCCCGCAGCACCTGCCGGATCGACAGCGCGGCTTTCTCGACAATCTCGGCCAGTTCCGCATCAGTCGCATTATAGGGCGGGGCAAGGATAACAATATCCCCCCGCTGCCCGTCAACATTGCCGCCGACCGGATAGCAGATCAGCCCGTTCTCCATCGCCTGCTGGCGGATCTGCATGAACAGCTTCAACTCGGGATCAAAGGGCGCTTTGGTGTCACGGTCCGCCACCAGCTCGGCACAGATGAAATGACCGCGCCCGCGAATATCGCCAACGGCATCAATGCCCGACAGGGCATCGGCCAGCCAGTCCTTGATCCGCACCTCATTCGCCGCCACCCGCGCCAGAAGCCCTTCACGCGCTACGATCTTTTGCACCGCAACCCCTGCCGCACAGGCCGCGGTGTGGCCGGTAAAGGTGTGGCCGGTGCCAAAAGCCCCGTCCTTGGCGCGGATCGCCTCCCACACGGCGGTGGTGCAAACCGCAGCGCCCAAAGGCATGTAGCCCCCCGCCAACCCCTTGGCGACCGACATGATGTCAGGTTCAACCCCGTCGGTTTCCAGCGCGCGCCACGGCCCGCAACGCCCTGCCCCGCACATCACCTCATCCGCGATCATCAGCACGCCGTATTTCGTGCAAATCTCGCGCACGCGGCGCGCATAGGTTTCGGGCGCAGGCACACAGCCCCCCGCCGCCCCCACCACGGGTTCAAACACAAAGGCCGCAACGGTTTCCGGCCCTGCCGCCAGAATCGCAGCCTCCAACTCAGCCGCGCAGGCTTCACCCGCCGTTTCCGGCGTGGCCCCCGCAATCGGGCGATAGGCATTGGCGGGCGACAGCTTGATCGACGGCACGAAGGCCCCTTCATAGGCCTCGGTGCGCTCCGCAAACCCCGACAAGCCCAGCGCACCCAACGTATTGCCATGCCACGACCGCTGCCGCGAAATGAACCGACGACGCGATTTCTGCCCGATGGCGGTTTGGTATTGCAGCGCGATCTTCATGCAGCTTTCCACCGCCTCGGACCCGCCGGTGACAAAGACCATCTCGCGCAGGGTGCCGCCTGCATTGGTGCGGATGATCTCGGTCAATTCCTCCAGCGCATCGGTGGTGAAGTTATAGCGATAACCATGCGCGATATGGCCCAGTTGCGCCGTGATTGCATCGTTCACTTCGGCATTGCCATGCCCAAGGCAATAGACCGCAGGTCCGCCGGACCCGTCGATATATTGCTTTCCCGAGGCATCCCAAAGGTAACTGCCCTTCCCCCGCACGACTTTCGGCAGTTTTCCGGTGGCGCTGATGCTGGGGGGAAGCGGAGTTGCGGTCATGGTTCATCCTCTGGAAACTTGCGGCACCATGGCAGGGCGCGGAATGGCCGACAAGTGGGGCGGGGCTTGCCAGCCAGCCGGCAAAGCGCGAAGCTTTGTCAGATTTTGGAGGATAATTTCATGCGCGCTTTTGCCCTGCTTGCCCTGCTGTTGCCCTGCCCCGCGCTTGCCGATCAGATTTTGGCGGCAAGTCAGGTCACCGCCGTGACGATCTATCCCCAAGGCGCGCAAGTGACGCGCGAGGTGACCTTTACTGCCCCTGCGGGCCAGCATGAACTGCTGATCACCGATCTGCCCTCGGCCACCCAGCCCGAACTGATCCGCCTTGGCTCTGACACCGCCCAACTGGGGGCGTTCTCGCTGCGAACTGACCGCCTGCCGCCGCGGGATCCGCTGACCAGCCCCGCGCTGGCCGAGGCGAAGACCCGGATCGAGACCGCCGAAGCAGGTGTCCGCATTGCCCAAGCTTCGGTGGATGACATCAACGCCCGCGTCGAGGCCGCAGAAGCACAGGCCGATTTCCTGCGCCGCGTGAAGGCCGAAGGCGGGGCGGTGACTGTGGCGGACCTGCAAGCCATGGCAGACATGATCGGCACCGGCGTGCTGGCCGCGCGCGAAACCGCCCTTGCAGCCCAAACCGACCTGCCTGCCGCCAACAAGGCGCTGACCAGCGCGCTGGAGGCCTTGGCAAATGCCCAGGCCGCCTATGATGCGCTGTCGCAAGGCGATCAGGACTATGCCGCCCTGTCGGTTGCCCTGACCACCGCGACCACAGGCGAAACCCGCCTGACCGTCACCCATTACATCGCGGATGCAAGCTGGCAGCCGGTCTATGATCTGTCACTGACCCGCAAAGAGACGCCCGGCCTGACCATCGGGCGCGGCGTTCTGGTCACGCAGTACAGCGGCGAGGACTGGGCGGGCATTGATCTGACCGTCTCGACCGCGCAGCCTTCGGCCCAAGCTGCCCCCTCACAGCTTTGGCCAGACCTGCGCCGCATTGCGGATGAGGAAGAAGAAGCCGCACGACAGCAATACAGCAGCGATGCCATGTCCGAAGCGGAGGTGATGGCCGAACCCGTTGTAGCCGCCGCCCCGATGACGGCGGGGGCCGAGGTGCAGGGTGATGTGGTGGTCTATCACTACCCCGCCGCCGTTGATGTCGCCGACGGCGTCGAAAACCTGCGCCTTGCCTTGGACGAGCTGAGCGTCACGCCAAAGGTTCAGGCCCGCGCCGTACCGCGCTATGACGCCACCGCCTTTGTTCTGGCCAGCTTTACCAATGACACAGACGAGATTTTGCTGTCCGGTCAGGCCTTTCTGATGCGCGAAGGCACCTTGGTCGGCAGCACCTACCTGCCCTCGATCGCGCCCGGAGCCGATACCGAAGTGGCCTTTGGCGCCATCGAAGGCCTGCGCCTGACCCGCGCGATGCCTCTGCGCGCCGAAGGCGATCGCGGCATCCTGACCAGCTCCAGCCAGATCGAGGAATCCGCTGTGCTGAAGATCGAAAACCTGACCGACGAGTCATGGCCCCTGCGCGTGATCGATCAGGTTCCCTATTCCGAACAGGAAGATCTTGAGATCACCTTCACCGCCGACCCAGCCCCCACCGAGACCGATGTCGACGGCCAGCGCGGCATTCTGGCTTGGGAGTTCGACCTTCCGGCAGGCGAGACAGAAGAGATCACACTGGATCACCTGCTAAGCTGGCCGGAAGGCAAGGTGCTGCAATGAAAGGTGCGTGAAATCACGCACCCTACCCTTTGTGTTTCATCTTGGTCCAAATACTCCCGCCGGAGGGTGAGGCGCGCCCGGAAAAGGGTCCAGTGGACCCTTTTCAGCGTTGAACGCCCCGGGTCTCACGGAGCCGGGGCGACCATTGGAAGCCTCCGGCGGGGATATTTATGCAAAGGGGATGAGCGGAACCGTTTTCAGACGGGGCTAAAGCCGCCCCGCGCCGGATCATATTGCTCTAGCCCGCCTTCGCCCGTGTTGGTCCACAACCCATGCAGCGTCAGCCGGTCATCCTCGACCGCCGCCTTGACGAAAGGAAAGGTCATCAGGTTTTCCAGACTGACCAGCACCGCCTGTTTTTCCAGGGCTTGCAGGATTTCCTCGGGCGGCAGATCCGCCACGCGCTGAAATCCGGGCCGCAGAATATCCATCCAGCGCCCGACAAAGCTGGATTTCTTTTCCAGTTCGGGGGCATGGCCGGAACACATATCATGGCATCCCTTGACGCCGCCGCAATTGGAATGGCCCAGCACAACGATATGCGCGACGCCCAGACCCGTCACGGCATATTCGACCGCAGCCGAAGTGCCGTGATATTCGCCATCCGGGTTATAGGGCGGCACCAGATTGGCGACGTTACGGTGGATGAAAAACTCGCCCTCATCCGCGCCAAAGATCGAGGTGACATGCACACGGCTGTCACAGCAGGAAATCACCATCGCGCGCGGGTGCTGGCCGCTTTCGGCAAGGCGTTTATACCACGCCTTGTTGTCCTGGTAGGCGGTGGCGCGCCAGCCGTGAAAACGCTGGACAAGATAGGCGGGAAGCGGGCGGGCGTGGCTCATCCTCGGCATCCTTTGATGTGATCTTTCTCCTTCCCTATGATGCAATTGCAGAAAATTCGAGAGGTTTCTTTCAGCGCAAGCAACCTTTTCTTCAGCACAAGGCGGCAGGATGGGCTTGGGTGTTGGACGATAGGGTGTGTGATGACCGATGATAATGTGGTGGCCTTGCGGCCAATGGAACGTGTGCGGCAGGATGCCGAACCGATTGCGACGATGTATCGAAATCTGGGGACATCTTCTGCGGAACTGGTGGTGACACGGGCGCTGGGGGAGCTGGCGCTGACGATGGCGGGCCTTGCCAATCAGGTGCGCGACCATCAGTTGGACGATCTGTTCCGGCAGTTGCGGCGCTTGCAGAGAATGGCAGAAAATCTGGGGATGGTCTCTTTGGGGATGGTTGCCGCCGACGTGCGTGCCTGTATCGTTTCTGCGGATTCCACCGCTTTTGCTGCCGTCTGGGCGCGATTATTGCGAATCGCGGAACGGTCATTGGCCCCCGACAAGGCGCTGATGGATCAGACCTTGTTCTGACTGCTCTTGCAGGCGGATATGGAACGGCTAGGGTTTGGCGCAACCTGAAAGGATGATGCCATGCCCCCCGTTTTTGCCGATCCCGCCGCCCCGTCCCGCGCCCTGCATGTGGTCTCTGCTGATGGCTTGGCCGATTTTCTGGCTGCACAACCTGCAACCCTGCGCGCATGGCTGACCGGTTCGGGGTTTGAGGCCGGTCTGGGTGAGATGCGCCTGCTCCCCGGACCGGACGGGGTTGCAGCGGCTGTCGCAGGGCTTGGCAGCCCGCAAACCCGCGCGCGGCAGCGGTTTGGTCTGGCGAAGGCCGTGACAGGTTTGCCCGCCGGAAACTGGCATCTTGAAGGGGCTCTTTCAGCCGAACAACGCAGTGAAGCCGCCTTGGCGTGGCTGCTGTCGTCCTATCGATTTGACCGCTACCGCCCCAGGAAATCCTCTGCCGAAACCGCCCTGCTGAAAGCCCCCGCAGGCATTGATACCACCCGCCTTTTGGCAATGGCCGAAGGGGAATTCCTGACCCGCGATCTGATCAACACCCCCGCTGCCGATCTTGGCCCTGCCGAGTTGGAGGATGCTTTCCTGACGCTGGCCGCCCGTTTTGGTGCGGCTACAAAGGTGGTGCGCGGTGATGACCTTCTGGCGCAGAATTTCCCGATGATCCATGCCGTTGGACGCGCCTCGCCCCGCGGGCCGCGCCTGTTGGAGATGAACTGGGGCAGCACCGGCCCGCATCTGACGCTGGTCGGCAAGGGCGTTTGCTTTGACACCGGCGGGCTGAATATCAAGCCTTCGAACGGCATGTTGCTGATGAAGAAAGACATGGGCGGGGCGGCCACAGTGATGGGGCTGGCGCATATGATCATGCAGCTTGGCCTGCCGATCCGGCTGCGGGTTCTGGTCGCAGCGGTAGAAAACGTGATTTCCGGCAATGCGTTAAAGCCGAAAGACATCCTCACCTCGCGCAAGGGTCTTACGGTTGAGGTCAACGATACCGATGCCGAAGGGCGGCTGGTGCTGGGCGATGCGCTGGCCTTGGCGAATGAAACGCCGACCGATGCCATCATCTCGATGGCCACGCTGACGGGGGCCGCGCGGGTGGCGGTTGGCCCCGATCTGGCCCCCTATTACACCGACGATGCCGTGATGGCGCAGGCCTTGGAGGCGGGTGCCGCAGCCGGTTTCGATCCGGTCTGGCGGATGCCTTTCCATACGCCTTACGAACACATTATAGAACCCGGCATCGCCGATCTGGATAACGCGCCCGGCTGGGGTTTTGCCGGTTCCGTCACGGCGGCCCTATTCCTGCGGCGCTTTGCAGACCACCCGCGCTATATGCACTTTGACATCTATGGCCACAGCCCGGCTGACCTGCCCGCCCGTCCCAAGGGCGGCGTGGGCCAAGGCGCAAGGGCAATCCTGTCGGGCCTGCCCGCAATGCTGGGTTTCTAGGATGGACCGCCGCCTGACCCCCGCCACACCGCGCGTGGCGCATATCTCGATGAAGGGGCGGATCGACGCTCCAAGGTTTTCCGAGGGTGAGAGGCTGCGTGTCAGCATGCCTTTGGTTGATCTGTTGCGCGCGCCGTATGGCGCACGGGATCGGCAGTTGGTTCTGGGCGAGTCCTTCACCGTGATCGACCATCTGGATGGCCACGCCTTTGGATTTGCATCCAAGGATGGCTATTGCGGCTGGCTTCCCAACTCTGCCTTGTCCGAGGCGCCGACACCCACGCATTGGGTTGCCACCACCGGCACCCATCTTTACCCCGAACCTCGGGTGCAGGCGCAAGAGGTTTCGGCGCTGCCGATGGGCGCGCAGGTGGCGGTGATCGCTCCGGCGGGCAAGTTTATGGAAACAACCGAGGGCTTTATTCCCGCCCCGCATCTGCGCCCCCTTGGCACGCAGCTGACCGATCCTGTTGCTGTCGCCGAGGGCTTTTTGGGCGCACCCTATCTTTGGGGCGGCAATTCGCGCGCGGGCATTGATTGTTCGGGTCTGGTGCAGGCGTCCTTGCTGGCATGCGGTATTCCGGTGGCGGGGGACAGCGATTTGCAGCAAACGCTGGGCCATGAAGTGCCGCCAGAGGCCGCCTTGCAGCGCGGAGATTTGCTGTTCTGGAAGGGACATGTTGCCTTGATCGTGGATGCAGACCGGCTGATCCATGCCAACGGGCATACGATGTCGGTGGCCTATGAAGGTATCACGGCCTGTATCGCGCGGGTGCTGGAACAGGACGGCGGGCCTGTCACGCATCGGCGGCGGCTATGATGTTCGAGGTTCTGCCCGATATTGCCATCTTTCTGATCTGCGCGGCTTTTGTGGCGGGGTTTGTCGATGCCATTGCGGGCGGGGGCGGGCTGATCACGGTGCCGGCCCTGCTGCTGGCGGGGGCGTCGCCGCTTGAGGCACTTGCCACCAACAAGGTGCAGGGAACCTTCGGGGCCGGAACGGCGGCGCTGACCTATGCGAGGGCGGGGCATGTGCGGCCTTTGGATCAACTGGGCATGGCGGCGGTGGCGGCACTTGCGGGGGCGGGCGGGGCGCTGGTGGCCCATGCGGTGCCTGCGGAATGGCTGCGGGTGATCATGCCGGTCGTGCTGGTGGCGGTGGCGCTGTTTTTCGCCTTCAAACCCGGGCTGACGGATGCGGCGCGGGTCGAGCGGGTGAAGCCTGCGGTGTTCGTCTTGACGGCGGTGCCGTTGATTGCGGGGTATGACGGGTTCTTCGGGCCGGGGACGGGCAGCTTTTTCATGCTGGCCTTTGTGATGCTGGCGGGGTTCGGGGTTTTGAAGGCGACGGCCCACACCAAGATGCTGAACTTTGCCAGCAATCTTGGATCTTTGGGGGTGTTCGCACTGTCGGGGGCGACGTGGTGGGGGATCGGGTTTGCGATGGCCGCCGCGCAGATCGGAGGGGCGGCTTTGGGAGCGCGGCTGGCGATGCGGATCGGGGCGCGGCTGATCAAGCCCTTGCTGGTGGTGACCTCGACGGGGCTGGCGGTGCGGCTGCTTTGGCAGGCTTGGGGGTAAGTCCAAACTCGGGACCATTTTAGTTTGTTTTGAATCAATACCTTAGGGTGTTGTCGTTAACGAATATTTAACGTTTGTGCGGCTTGGCGGGCGGTGGAGCGGGGGTTTCACACCCCCGCGCGGCCAAGGGGCCGCTTCCCCCGTGGGATATTTGAGAACAGATGAAGACAATTTTAGATAAATTGTCAGGGTTCAATGGCGCTGGCCTCTTGCCCCCATGCGGCACCTTGCATTTCGCGCAGGCGTGACGCGGTGCGTTCGAATTCGAAACTGCCCGAGCCTTCGATGTAGAGGCGTTCGGGTTCGTCGGCGGCAGAGCAGATCAGTTTGGTCTTGGCCTCATAAAGCGCGTCGATCAGGGTGACGAAGCGTTTGGCCTCGTTATAATTGCTGGCGGAAAGCTGCGGGATGTCTTCAAGGATCAGCACCCGCACCGCCTGAGCGATGGCCAGAAAATCGGCGGGGCCAAGCGGTTTGGCGCAAAGATCCCAGAAGCTGGCGCGACCGATGCCAGAGGCAAAGCGCGGCAATTCGGTGGTGCGGCCATTCACGGCAAGGTGCAAAGGATCGCCCGCAGCCCCCCCTGTCAGGTCTGACCAAATTGCGTTGATCTCGCCTTTGACCTTGCCTGCCGGATGGAAATAGACCTGCCCGCCTTGCAGGCGGTGCTGGCGGTAATCATTCGGAGATTCCAGTTCGACCACATGGAATCGGTCGTGAAGCATGTCGATAAAGGGCAGGAACAGCACACGGTTCAGCCCGTTCTTATACAGGTCTTCGGGCGGGCGGTTCGAGGTGGTGACGATCACCACCCCCGCCGCCAGCAGCTTTTCAAACAGCCGCCCCACGATCATCGCATCGGTGATGTCGGTGATCTGCATTTCGTCAAAGGCCAGCAGGCGCAGGTCTTTCAGCGCATCCGCGACAGGTGCAAGCGCGTCTTCGATGCCCTTTTTGCGCGCCGCGTGCATGCCACGGTGGATTTCCTGCATGAAGGCATGGAAGTGGACGCGGCGCTTTTGCGGAATTCCGGTGGCGTCAAAGAACAGGTCCATCAGCATGGATTTTCCACGCCCGACCCCGCCCCACAGATAAAGCCCCTTGGGCGGCGCAACCGGCTTGGCGAACAGCCCCGCGAACAGGCCGATCTTGCGGGTGGCATTGGTTTCAAGCCAGACCCGCAAGGTTTCAAGCGCGGGCAATACGGCATGCTGCGCCGGATCGGGGCGCAGCTTTGCTTGGGCTACAAGCGCGTCATAGCTTTCGGTGAGTGTCATTCGCATACCGTTGTATACCGTCTTTGCGGCAGGCAGGAAAGCCCAAGCCTGTTGCACCCAGCCCGCGCATCCCACCCTTTCGATAGCAAAACGGATATTTCGATTGCGTCATCTCCCGAGGAATGCCTAGGGTTGCACTAATTTAAGCAGATTTCCACCCAGTTCGAAGGGCAGTCTACCTATGTCTCAATGTGTTTACCTGTCACCCAAAGCCCTTATCGTTTCGAATCAACTGCGGCAAAGGGGTCCGCACGGACGGGCCGGATTGCTGGCCAGCACCGCGCTTGTGCTGGGCTTGGCGCTTATGCTGCCGCAGGCGGGGCAAGCGCAGACCTGGGATGGGGACACAGATACAAGCTGGAGTGACGGAGACAACTGGACCCCTAACGGCGTGCCGGGTGCGGGTGATACCGTCACGATCAACAACGGCGCGTTGGCAAACCAGCCCAATGTAAACAGTGACCAGACAGTGGATCAAACCAACGTCTCGGCAGGAACCCTGACGGTGACGGCGAAGCTGACCTCGCCTTTGGCCGTCAGCGGCACTGGGGTTGTCAATATTCAGCCTGTGGGTGAGGTTGCTGGCGACATCACCACTTCTGGCACCGCTCAGGTGTCAAACGACGGGACGGTGACGGGCGGTGTCACGGTAAACGCTGGCACTTTTGACAACGGCGCGACGATCACTGGCACCATCACGGTGAACGGCGGTGTTTTCGACAACGGCGGTTCGGTGAGCGGGACGGCCACCGTTGCCGGTGGCACGCTGAACCTTAACACCGGCACCGCTTTGTCGGACTCGGCGGCTTTGGTGGTGAACAGCGGCACGGTGAATGTGAATGCCTCGGAGACCGTGGGCAGTCTTGCTGGCACGGGCGGCTCGGTTGCCATCGACAGCACGATGGCGCTGACGACGGGCGACGGGAACAACACGGAATTTGCCGGTGTGATCTCCGGCGACGGGGCCTTGGTGAAGAACGGGGCTGGCACGTTCGAGTTGTCGGGCGACAATACCTATACCGGCACCACCACGGTGAACGCGGGCGTGCTGCATGTGACGGGTAAGGTCGCGGGCAATGTGACGGTGGACGAGGGCAAGCTGGTCATCGGCAATTCGGATGCAATCGGCGGCTCGATCACCACGACAGGTTCGGTGATCAGCTATGCCGATACCGTGGTGGAGGCCTCGGCGATCATCCTGAACTCGGCCGATACCCAGCTTGAGGTTCTGACCGGAGAGAGCGCCGAGCAATCGGGGATCATCAGCCAGTTCGATGCCACCGACCGGCCGCTTGAAAAGATCGGCGGGGGGAGTTTGACCCTGTCGGCCGCGAACACCTATGAAGGCGCGACCACGGTTACCGCAGGCACGCTGGTTGTGACGGGGTCGATTGCTTCGGCGGTAGTGACGGTCGATAACGACGCCACATTGGAAGTGGATGGCAGTGCGATTTCGAACACGGCGGCGGTGACACTGAATGATACCTCGACGCTGAACCTGACGGGCAACGAAGAGATCGGTTCGCTGGCGGGGGCTTCGGGGTCTTTCGTGACGCTGGGGGCGAATACGCTGACGACGGGCGGGGACAATAGCTCGACCAGCTATGCCGGAACG
>Ga0155519_147_pt1 | contig 161749 bp, 150 predicted proteins | sample RifCSPhighO2_12_FD_107176 | JGI IMG/M metagenome (GOLD analysis project Ga0155519, IMG submission 107176) | Rhodobacterales bacterium RIFCSPHIGHO2_12_FULL_62_75 | reverse complement strand
TGGTGTCCTCGGTCAACCGCCCGCAACTGCGGATCAACCTTGATCTTTACCACACCCAGATCGGCGAGGGCGATCTGGTGCGCTGGTGCGAAAAATGCCTGCCGTGGATCGGTGAAGTGCAGGTCGCCGACAACCCAGGCCGCTGCGAGCCGGGGACGGGCGAGATCAACTATCACGGCGTGGCAAAGGCGCTGAAGGCGATGGGCTATGCGGGGCCGGTGGGTCTTGAATCCTTCGCCGCGGGCGATGCCGAAGCCGCGCTGACCGCCTTCCGCAACGCATTTACGGTCTGACCACTGCGGCGGGAGCCCATGGGGCGACCCGCCGCGTCTACGGCCCCGAGCATTGCCTGACTTTGCGGAAGCCATCTTCCGGCCGACAAGCAAGCCCGCGCATCTTTGCGTGAACGGGCTGGAGATCGTCGTGATCAGGCATGTGATCGGCAGAGTCAGGTGACACCCGCAGTCCTGCCACCATGATGCGCAGGGGGCCGGAACCGGTCAGTGCAGCCACAGACTTCCCGCCTTGCAGGGTGGCTCCGGACCTCTGCGGCGGCTGGTCAAACCGGTCATCCCTCTCTTGCCTTCGCCCAAGCCGAAGCGCGATCTGACATCGACAAGGTTTGTTTTGCCTAGGCCTTTTGCGGCCGAACCGCCGTGGCCAAATTTTCTCCGATATAAACAGCACCATGCCGCCCACTATGGACTCCCGATGGAAGCGCCGCGGTTTCTTTGCTATCTGGCAGAAAAGGTTGGGGATTTACGATGTGAAGGGCGGGTTTGGAACTTGGAAAGCAATTCTGGTTAAAGTGTTGATTATGTTTGAACTTCCTCGTGTCGACTCAAGCCTTTTGCGAGATATTGACAGATTCTGCACCTCTGTCCCCAATACCGGCCTGTGGTCGTAAATAGAGTGCCGCAGTGTGCCTTACCGTCGGACGCCCCGTGCCGGAGCAGGGTCCGCAACCGAAAGAAAACGCCTTGGACCTGATCATCGGCACCCGCCACTTTACCCCCGACGCCATCACCCGCACCGCGACCGGCATCGAGGCTGTTCTGCACGGTGAGGCGCTGATGTCGCTCCTGAACGCCGCCTTCCACGGCGCTGGCACGATCGAGGTGCTGGGCGGCGAGTTGGACCGTCATCTGATGGAAGTGACTGGAATCAGGATGCAGGGGCGTGAAACCCGGGTGACACTGGCCGCATTGGGGGTATCGCAACGGCTGATGTGAGCGGGGCGATACAGGGTCACCAAGATCTTATACCCTTTCGGAACCGATGCTTTTGCCAAGACAGACGCAGGAAAAGATCATGGCCTCCGATCCCGCTTGTGTTCAAATCTGGCGACTATTTTCGGCGCAGAATTATAGTTGACTCTTTTTGTGGGTATTTGTATCCCACCCCGAGGCAGCCAGACCAACGTCAAGCAACCGGATAAAACCCACGCTTGAACCGAGGTATGACCATGGCTGATCCCGTTCGCCCCGCATCTTTGCGGCAGATTTCCGCATCTCCGCGTTGCCACCCCACATCGAAAGCCGCGCTGTTGTCGGCGGTGCTAAGTGTCAACGTGGCACCGGCGCTGGCGGCGGATACCGCGATCCTGCTGCCCACGATTGATGTCGAAACCTCGGAGCCGGACGAGGCAATCCTGTTGCGCAAGAAAAAGAAGGCGGCGACCGTTGCGCCTGTGGCGGCGCAGCCAATCCCGCCATCCCCCGCGCAAGAGGCTGAACCTGTGGCCGGAACCGGCGGCCTGTCGCCCTATGCCGATACGCAGTCCGGCTACCGCGCGGTCACTTCGGCCAACAGCCTGCTTGGGCAACCGCTTCTGGACACCGCGCGCACTGTCACCGCTGTTACCGGCGAAGTGCTGGAGGACAAGAACGCCACCTCGATCCGCGAACTGGCCCGCACCACGCCGGGGATCACGCTTGGCACGGGCGAGGGCGGCAATGCCTTTGGCGATGTGATGTTCATCCGTGGCTTCAAAGCGTCAAACGACACCTTCATCGACGGCGTGCGCGATGCCGGTGTGGCCGTGCGCGAAACCTTCATGGCCGAGCAGGTCGAGATCACCAAAGGCCCGTCGGGGTCCATCGGCGGGCGCGGCACGACGGGCGGCGCGGTCAATATGGTGACGAAAAAGCCGCAAGACAGCGACTTCACCGAAACCGATACCAGCCTTGGCAGCAATGGCCTGCAACGGCAGGTGGTAGACTGGAACAAAGTCTGGAACGACCGTTTCAAGACGCGGATCGGGGCGATGGCGCAGGTCGCCGATGTGGCGGGGCGCGACGGGGTTTTCGACAACCGCCTTGGCCTGTCCTTTGCCGCCGAGTATCAGGCGACCGAACGGCTGACCGTCAGCCTTGACGCCTATCATCTTGAGATGGACCAGATGCCCGACTGGGGCGTGCCGTGGGATGCCACCAATGACGTGCCTTTCACCGATGCCGCCACGGGCCGCCCGACGCTGGACCGCAACACATTCTACGGTGTGACTGACCGCGATTTCCAGAAAGGCACGCAAGACATCGCCACGCTGGGCCTAAGCTATGATCTGGCTGACGGGGTAGTGCTGACCAATCGCACCCGCCTTGGCCGCACCGTCAATGACTATGTGCTGACCGCACCCGAACGGCCCGTCACCACCGCCCTTGATCCGGCCGACTGGACCCTGACTGCCTCGCCCAAAGGCCGCTATCAGGTCAACGGGGTGCTGGCGAACCAGACCGAACTGTCCTTCGCACCAAAGATTGGCGGCGTGACGCACAAGATCGTCGTCGGGCTGGACATCGCCCGCGAAGAGATCACCCAGCAGGGCTATACGGGTCTGGATTCCGAAAACGGCGGAGGATCGGCGACCAATGTGCTGACCGGCTGTTCCGTGACCATCTACAACCCCGACACCAGCGGTTGCTGGGATGCCGCCGACAGCCTTGTGCGCGGATCGGTCATTGCCACAGACGTGACCACGCGCAGCCTTTATGCCGCCGACACGATCGAGCTTTCCCCCGCATGGATCGCCAATCTGGGCCTGCGGATTGATGACTATACCATCACACGCAGCGGGGTCAGCAATGCAAGCGTGCCTTACAGCTATGCCCGCGCCGACACGATGGTGAACGGCAATCTCGGCCTGACGTGGAAACCCGCCGATAATGGCGCGGTCTATCTGGCCTATGCCACCTCGTCCAACCCGATGGGGCAAGAACTGGATGCGGGGGGCGGCGATTATGCGGGGCTTGACGCCGCAGGGCAGTTGCTTGCACCCGAGCAGAACACCAGCCTTGAACTTGGCACCAAATGGCAGCTTGGCGGGGCCTTGCTGACAGCGGCGCTGTTCGAGACCACCAAGGACCACGCCCGCGAAACTGTGGGAACCGGCCCGACAGCCGTGACCACCGACACCGGCAAATACCGCGTGCGCGGAGTTGAACTGGGTATCTCGGGCAATCTGACTGACCGGCTTTCGCTGTCCGGCGGGGCCACGGTGATGCAGTCCGAGATTCTGGAAAGCGGCAATGCCGCCAATATCGGCGCCGCCTTTGCCAATATCGCGCATGACCAGTTCAACCTTCTGGCCAAATATCAGGTCAGTGACCGGCTGAGTATCGGCGGTCAGGCAACCTGGCGGGGCGAGATTCTGGGCGGCACCTTTGCCGCAACCAATGGCAATGTCTTGCCATCCTATTGGCGGCTGGATGCCATGGCGGAATATGAGTTGACCGAAACCGCCGTGCTGTCGATGCGCGTCGATAACCTGACCGACGCCACCTATTACGACGCCTTCTACCGCTCTGGCACGCCGTTTGTCTACATCGCGCCCGGCCGGTCGGCCTCAATCTCGGTGAAGATGAAGTTCTGATCTGGCGGGGCAGCCAAGGTTGCCCCCCGCACCCTTTGCAAAAGGAAATCCCATGTTGCTTTGTATTCCCGACATTCTGTCGCCTGACGAGGTGGCCGCCTTTCGCGCCACGCTTGATGCTGCCGACTGGCAGGATGGCCGGATGACCACAGGCCCGCAATCGGCCGAGACCAAACGCAACGCGCAAATCCCGCTGGACAGCCCCGCCTTGCCCGATCTGCAACGCCACCTTGTCCGCGCGCTGACCCGCAATCCGCTGTGGGTTTCGGCGGCCCTGCCTGCAAAGATCCTGCCGCCGATGTTCAACAGCTACACGGGCGGGCAGACATTCGGCATCCATGTCGACAACGCCATCCGCCCGATCCCCGGTGAAGGGCGGCAGATGCGGACGGATGTCAGTTGCACCGTTTTCCTGTCAGATCCCGACGACTATGATGGTGGCGAATTGATCGTCGAGGGCCATTACGGCGCGCAAGCGGTCAAGCTGCCTGCGGGGCATTGCGTGCTGTATCCCGCAACCTCGCTGCATCAGGTCACGCCGGTCACGCGCGGGGCGCGGGTGGCCTCGTTCTTCTGGGTGCAGTCGATGGTGCGCGACGACGCGCGGCGCGAGATGCTGTTCGATCTGGATCAAAGCATCCAAAGCCTCTCTGCCCGACTGGGTCTGAACGACTCCGAAGCCGTGCGCCTGACCGGCATTTACCACAACCTGATCCGCCAATGGGCCGAGTGCTGAACATGAAGAAATCTGTCGCTGCGGCCTTCGCCGTCCTTCCGCTGCCTGCCTATGCCGCCGATGTTGCCGCCACGAATGACCGGTTGATCGGCTGGACGCAAACCCTGTTCGGTGAAGGGCTTGCCGGACGTTTGCGCGCGGCGGCGGCCAGCGAAACCCTGTCACCGCTGGCGATGTTCATGGATGCCGACTGGGTGGTAAAGACGGTGATGCTGGGGCTTGGTCTGGCCTCGGTGCTGGCTTGGGCAATCTGGGCGGGCAAGGTCGTGCAGATGGCCCGCGCAGGCCGCCGGATAGCCCGCGGCTATCGCACCTTGCACAGTGCCGCCGCCCTTGATGCCGCCCCCGCCACGCAAGCCCCCTTGGCCCAGATGATTGCCGCCGCACGGTCGGAACGCGATGCCTCGGTCGGGCTGCCGGATGCTGGCATCAAGGAACGGGTGGCCAACGAAGTGCAGCGGATCGAAGCCGGTGCGGCGCGGGCAGCGCAATCGGGCGTCACCATCCTTGGCAGCATCGGGGCCACAGCCCCCTTCATCGGGCTGTTCGGCACGGTCTGGGGCATCATGAACAGCTTTATCGGCATTGCCGAAACCGGCACCACCAACCTGTCGGTCGTGGCCCCCGGCATTGCCGAGGCACTGCTGGCCACCGCCATCGGTCTGGTCGCGGCCATTCCTGCCGTGCTGCTTTACAACCATCTGACCCGCCTGATTTCTGCCCATCGCGCCCGTCTGGCCGATGCTGCCGCGCTGGTCGAGCGCACCTTGTCACGCGATCTGGACCGGCGGGCCAGTCTGCCCGAGCTTGGCCCCGCGCGTCTGCGTATCGTGGCGGAATAACCCATGGCGATCCGTCTTTCCGACAGCGACGATCTTGCCGCCAATGCCGAGATCAACATCACCCCCTTCATCGACGTGATGCTGGTGCTGCTGATCATCTTCATGGTGGCGGCCCCGCTTTCGACGGTGGATGTGACGGTGGAACTGCCCGTCGCCACCGCCAAACCCGCCCCGCGCCCCGCCGAGCCGGTCTTTGTCACCCTGCATGCCGACCTGTCGCTTTCGGTGGGAGATCGCAGCCTGACCCTTGCCGAACTGCCAAGCGAGTTGGAAATCGCCACGGGGATGAAGCGCGACACCCGACTTTATATCTCGGCTGACCGCTCGGTGCCTTATGGCGAGGTGATGGCGGTGATGAACCGGATGCGCGGCACCGGTTATCTCAAGATCGGGCTGGTCGGTCTGGAGGAAACCACCGAAGGCGCAACCCCATGAGCCTGACCTATCCCCAAGGTAAGGCGGGCGGGCTTTGGCTGGGCGTGGTGGTCAGCCTTGGCCTGCACGGGGCCGTTGCAGCCACCGCCTTGCAGATGCCCCCGCCCGCCTCGCAAGAGGCCGCCGGCCTGAAAGGGCGCGAGTTGATCGACCTTGCCGAGGTCGACATGCTGATGGCCGCGCCTGAAACAGACCTTGCCGAAGGGGCGGTGGCGGCGGAGTCCAAGGCTGTCATTGACAGCCCCGAAGTGACCGAACTTGCCCGCGCCTCTACCGATCCGCTGCTGGCGCAGATCCCGTATCAGGTCGATGACCCCGAGTTGCAGTTCCGCATCGCCAACCCCGACCAGAAGGTAGACAGCACCAAGGACGCCAGCGAAACTCCGACCGAAGTCAAAGAAGAACCGAAAGACCACAGCGCCCCCGACAGCACCGCCGCCGCGCCCGAGGCTTCGGCAGGTCAAGACGCCGCAAGCCAAAGTGCCCAGACCGAAACCGGCCTGTCGGACGAAGACAGCGCCAAGATCACCGCATGGCAAAAAGAGCTTGTGCTGACCTTGGCCAAGGCTAAGACCTATCCCAAAGCCGCCCGCAAGGCCCGCGCGGAAGGCGAGGTTGTGGTGGCCTTTGCGCTGGATGGCTATGGGCGCGTCGTGTCGCGCAGCGTCACCCGATCCTCGGGATACCCTGCGCTGGATGCGGCGGCCTTGCAGGTGATCGACGGCTTTGACCGCCTGCCTGCGCCGCCTGCTACGATGGGGGCGGGGCCGTTCGATCTGTCAATCCCGTTCAACTACCGGTTCAAATAGCGGTCGTGCCGGCCAATGACCTCATGGCGAGCTTGCCTTGGTGGCTCTATCGGCGCTGCTGGATATTTGGGGCAAGCAGGCTGTCACGGCTTGGCGCCGCCGCAAGCGCAGGATGAAAACATCCTCTGCCGTATTCCCGCCAATTTGCGAAATGCGCCGTTCTCGCAACGCCAGCGCCGGCCGGATGGCCACCGATGCGCTGTGCGATGCGTCAGCTCATAGGGTTTTGAAAATGGGCGCTTTTGCGGGGGCGCCGTTTCCAATCGGCTTTCGCTTTGATCAGAACAGCAGTTTATAGGTGTTCCCGCGTGTGTCGGTCGCGGTGCCAGTGCCGCTGGTGGTGCTGGAGCCCATGACGAACTGTCCCTGCACGCGGGTTCCGTCTTTGCATACGGCGTAAATCTCGCCCGAATTGATGCCGCCCACAGTCTCGATGCTATTGCCGACATTGCCACCCGGGCCACCGCGCAGCGTCAGCGACAGGCCGCGCGATTTCGAGATCACTTTCGGCGCAAGCGCCGACCATGTGCCTTTGCACTTCGTCCGGTCCGGCAGCTTGAAGGTCAGCGCGCCCGAGGTTTCTTCGGTGGTTTCGGCCTTGGCATGGATCACCGGAGGCGGAGTTTCGGCGGCGAAGGGGCCGGTCGTGGGATAAAGCTGCATGTCGGCGGTCGAGCCACAGGCTGTCAGGGCCAACAGGGCAGTCAAACCAAGGGCGCGCAACGACATGGGCTTTCCTTTCGGGCAGGGGAGTGGTCGGGCTTCTTCCCGTTTTCCCGATCAGCACCCCCATGCCCCGCACGGTCGCAGGCAAGACATGGACGACAAAAGACCGGAACTGCGGAGTCGAAGCTGTTGGGGGTCTCGTATCAGAAAGCCGTCCCCAAAGGCAAGGCAAGGCCACGAACGGCACGCGCCTTGAAGGCTGTCATCCAATGACAGATGGGCGCAAAACCGCCACTCTCAACCCAAGATAACCACTCTTTGCTTTGCGCCCTTGCAGCGCAGCGCATTGAAAACGCAATAAATCCGCGCACAGGATCAACCTGCCCGAAGGCAAGTGGTCTGCTGCGCGCCGAAGGTTTCAGGGTAGTTGGCTGGGGCGCTAGGATTCGAACCTAGGTATGTCGGTACCAAAAACCGATGCCTTACCGCTTGGCGACGCCCCAACTGCGGCGGTATTTAGCGAAGGGTTTCGGGGGGTGCAAGGGGGTTTTCGCGAAAATCTTCATACGGTTGTCAGGCGGGCCTGCGCCGCGCTATGGAAGGGGTATGGAACAGGTAGATGTCGTTATTCTAGGGGCCGGAGCGGCCGGAATGTTTGCCGCGATCGAGGCGGGGCGGCGCGGGCGGCGGGTGCTGGTCATCGATCACGCCAAGGCTGCGGGCGAAAAGATTCGGATCTCGGGCGGGGGGCGGTGCAATTTCACCAACCTTGGAATCGCGCCGGATCGATTCCTGTCGCAGAACCCGCGCTTTGCCTTGTCGGCGCTCAAGCGGTTCACGCAATGGGATTTCATCGCGCGGATGGATGCGGCGGGGATCGGCTGGCACGAAAAGACGCTGGGGCAGTTGTTCTGTGACGGCTCGGCAAGGGCTGTGGTCGATATGCTGCTGCGCGATATGGAGCGGGCGGGGGTTACGCTGTGGCTGGGCTGTGCGCTGGGAGCGGTGCGGCGCTTGGGTGCGGGGTTCGAGGTGGAGACCGCGCGGGGTCCGGTGCGGGCCGAGTCCGTGGTGGTGGCGACGGGGGGCAAGTCGATCCCGAAGATGGGGGCGACGGGATTTGGCTATCAGGTGGCGGAAAGCTTTGGTCTGCCCTTGGTCGAGACGCGGCCCGGTCTGGTGCCGCTGACCTTTGCGGCGCAGGAGTTGGAGTGGATGGTGCCGCTGGCGGGGGTGGCGCTGCAGGCGCGGGTGTCTTGCGGGCGGGTTGGCTTTGACGAGGCGGTGCTGTTCACCCATCGCGGGCTGTCGGGTCCGGCGGTGTTGCAGATTTCCAGCTATTGGCGCGAGGGTGATGCGATCGGGCTGGATCTGGCGGCGGGGCGGGACGTGGGGGCGGTGTTGCGGGGCGCGAAGAAAGAGCAGGGGCGGGCCATGCTGCGGACCGCGCTGGGGCGGATCGTGCCGGACAAGCTGGCGCGGCATCTGGAGGCGGTGTCGGGGATCACATCCACCTTGGCCGAGATTTCGGGAGCCGAGCTGGACCGGGTGGCGGGGCTGCTGCGGGATTGGCGGCTGATGCCGGTGGGGTCCGAGGGCTATCGCACGGCCGAGGTGACGCTGGGGGGGGTGGACACCGGCGCGCTGGACGGGCGGACCATGATGGCGCGCGGGGTGGAGGGGCTTTATTTCGTGGGTGAGGTGGTGGATGTGACCGGCTGGCTGGGGGGGTATAATTTCCAGTGGGCGTGGTCTTCGGGCTGGGCTGCGGGGCAGGTGGCGTGACGGTCCCGACTCGGGACCATTTTTTATCATTATATTACAGTGTGATATGGTGTGGCGTTAGGTGTTTTTTAACCTTTCGCGCAAAAAGGAGGGGCGCTGCCCCGTCCGGGTCGGGCAAGCCCGCCCCGGACTCGCCGGGATATTTATGCAGAGAGGATGACAATTTTACAAAAATTGTCGGGGTTTTGCAGCGGCGGTCAGACGTGCAGCGGATCTGCCTTGGCGAGGCGGTCAAAGGCCATCAGGCTGGCGATCAGCGCGGGCATCTGCTGCAGCGGGATCATGTTGGGACCGTCGGAGGGGGCGGTGTCGGGGGCTTCGTGGGTTTCGATGAAGACACCTGCGATGCCCAGTGACACGGCGGCGCGGGCCATGACGGGGGCAAATTCGCGTTGGCCGCCCGAGGCATTGCCCATGCCGCCGGGTTGCTGCACGGAATGGGTGGCGTCCATGATCACCGGATAGCCGCTGCGTGCCATGATCGGCAGGGCGCGCATATCGGCAACAAGGGTGTTGTAACCGAATGACGTGCCGCGTTCGGTCAGCAATATCCTGTCATTGCCGGTGGAGGCGACTTTCTGGGCCACATTGGCCATATCCCAAGGGGCCAGAAACTGACCTTTCTTGATGTTGACCACCGCACCCGTCTTGCCTGCGGCAAGCAGCAGATCGGTCTGGCGGCACAGAAAAGCGGGAATCTGGATGACATCGACGACCTCGGCGGCTACGCGGGCCTGATCGGCGTCATGCACATCGGTCAGCACCGGAATCCCGCTGGCGCGGATGTCGGCCAGCACCTGAAGCCCCGCCGCGATGCCAAGGCCACGGCGCCCTGACAGCGAGGTGCGGTTGGCCTTGTCATAGCTGGCCTTGAACACGAATTGCGCGCCCGCCGCGGCGCAAGCCTGCGCCATCGCGCCCGCGATCATCTGGGCGTGGTCGAGGCTTTCAAGCTGGCAGGGGCCGGCAATGACCAGCAGGGGGCGGGTATTCCCGACGCTTAGTCCGCCGAAGTTGACCGTTTTCATGCTGTGACCTGTTCGCGCAAGATTGCCACGGTCATCGAGATCATCAGATAGATGCCTGCGAAAATCAGCATGACAACAAGGGTGTTCTCGAAAGCGCGGGGATAGGCGGCCTCGTCGGGGGCGACGGGATTGACCGAGATCGACAGGTAGCGGGTCTGCCGGTTGGCCGCGACGCGGGCGGATTCCATCGCCTGCAGCGATTGCGCCAGCAAAAGCTGGCGGGTCTGCACATCTGCCTGCGCCACCAGCAATTCGGATTGCACACGGGCAATCGAAAGGCCCGAGGCGCTGTCTTCGGTCATCTTCGAGCGCAACTCGGCAATTTCCTGTTCCAGCGTGGCGATGCGGCGTTTCAGCGGCTCCATCCGGGCGACGTTCGGGCTTTCGTTCGATTCCATCTGCGCCAGCGACAGCCGGTCTTGCGAAAGCTGCGCCTCAAGCGTGCCGATCTGGCCGGTGATCAGGCTGATTTCCACCTCGGAGGACAGTGTTTTGTATTTCTCCTGCAACTCGATCACGCGGGCATTGGCGGCGGCAAGGTTGGTTTCGGCGCTGTCGTAGCTTTCCTGCGCGCCCTCCATCTGGTCGGCGCGCAGGCGCTTGGTCAGATGATCGACCTGCTGTTCGGCATAGCCGATCAGCGCCTTGGAGAATTCGACCGATTTTTGCGGATCGGCGGCAATCACCTCCATCTTGATGATGCCCTCGGTCGGATCATACGAGATTTTGACGTTGCGCTTGAACAGCTTGTAGGCGGCCGAGTTGCTGGCCCCTTCGGGGAGGCGCTGAATCGGGTCGATGGCGGGGTTGCTGAAATGGTCGCGGAAGCCCTGATCCTGATCCAGAAGGTTCATGGCATCGGGCGATTGCAGATAGCCCTGCACCGCGATGCTGTCTTGCGAGGTGGCCATCGAGGTGCCGCGCAACAGGCTGCCCACGCCGCTGGCCGAGGCGGCCCCCGGTTCGGCCTGCTGGATCACGAATTCGGCGTGGGTCGAATAGAACGGCGTGGCGATGGTGTAGTAATAGATCGCGGCCAGCAGGGTGGGCAGGCCGACAAAGACAAACAGACGTGCGGCCAGAAGCACGGTTTTCTTGCGGCGGCGCGCGGCGATGTCACGCTGGATGCGGCCAACCTCGGCGATATGGGCCATTTCGGCGCGCTGGTCGGGGCTGGGCAGTTGCATCGGCTTTATGGTCTGCGGCAGTCTGACCGCATCGGCCTGCGTTAGCGTCAGCGCGCGCGAGCCGGTAGGCGGCTGATCCGCGCCGCCCTGCACCAGTTCCAGCACGGAATTGGCCTGAAACGGATCGATGCCCTGTTGGCGCAGCAGGCGCACGGCGTCAAAATCCGAGGTGGCGGGCAGGTTGTATTTCTGCGCCAGCCGCCGCGCCATGCGAAGCTGCCGCCCCGTCAGACCTTCGCGCCGGATGGCGTCGATGTCGTGGGGGGCGTTGTCATCATGCACAGGCGCGCTGTCGCCGCGGGCGGTGGGGAAGGACTGGGTGCCAAAGCCGTCGGCATCGGCCCCCGGAAAGAAGGCGTCATCGCCGATCCGCTGTTTGGGGGCGGCGGAGGGCGGGGGCGTCGCGGGGCGGGGCGTGCTGTTTTGCGGGGCGGCCCGCGTGATCGGCGGCAGGTCGGGCTGGTTGGCGGCGGGTGATTTGGCGGCGGCAGGCGCGCGCGTCAGCGGTGCCGCAACCGGGGCTGCGACCGGATCGGGACGGCGGGTACGGAACCGCTTAACTGTGAGCTTCGTAGTCATAAAGCCGCTTCGCCTCATCCAGGGTTTCAAACATATAGAGCTGCCCGTTCCGCAGCACAGCCGCAGTCTGGCAGAATTTCTCAAGCGTTGCGGGCTGGTGTGATACCACAACCACCGTCGCATTCGCCAGCCTTTGCCGCAGCACCTGTCCGGCCTTGCGGTTGAATTCGACATCCGTGGACGAGGGCATGCCTTCGTCGATCAGGTAGATGTCGAACTCCAGCGCCAGCATCAGCGAGAACGAGAACCGCGCCCGCATGCCCGACGAATAGGTCCCGACCGGCATATCGAAATATTCGTCGATGGACGACAGCCAGCGGCAGAAGCTTTCGACATAATCCGGGTCCAGCCCGTAAAGCCGCGCGATATAGCGGGAATTCTCGGTGGCGGTGTGTTTGGGGATGATACCGCCCATGAACCCCAGCGGAAACGAGATGCGCGAGGTGCGGATCACCCGACCCTCATCGGGTTTTTCCAATCCGGCCATCATGTTGATGATGGTGGTCTTGCCGGTGCCGTTGCGCGCAAGGATGCCCAGCGAGTTGCCCAGCTCGACCCGGAAGGACGCGTTGTCAAGGATCACCTTGCGCGACTTTCCGGTCCAGAAGGACTTGCTGACATTTTCGAACGCGATCATCCACGCCTCATGACCGGCGGGCCAAGCCGCCCGGATACCGGATTACTGTTAACGCCCCGTGTATCGACCGTTGCGCCGTCCAGACCCCCTATAGCCCGATAGCGGTCTGCCAAGGTGCAGTCTTATGTATCCATTTGGGCATCATTATGTCGAAAGGGAAGATACGAAAGACAATCCAGCCCCGATCTGCGGCATTGTTTCCCGATCAGGCAGGCCGCAAGTTGCAGCCGCCTAGCGCCGCCGCAACAGCCTTGCCAGCACCACAACCACGGGGGCCAGCACAAGCGACAGCGCAAGCCCCAGTCGCGCGGCCTCGGTCATGGCACCGCCGGGCAGGGCGGTTTCGGTGGCAAGGATCGGCACGGTAAAGCCGATGCCGGTGATCACCGCGATCAGCAGTTGCTCGCGCAAGCCAAGCCCTGCCTGCGGGCGCAGTCGGGTCCGCGACAGCCGCCCCGCGATCAGCATACCGGCAAAGACCCCCAGCGGCTTGCCGATCCAAAGCGCGGCCAGGACGCAAAGCGTGGTTGGCGCATAGGCCCCCATATCTATGCCGCCACGGGTCAGCCCGAACAGGAACAACACCGCCGCCAAGGGCCGCACCAGCAAATGCGCGAGCCGGTTCAACGGATCGTGCAGGAACTCCTCGGCCTCGGCGAACAGGCCGAAAGAGCGGTCGGCATGGGGGATGGCCGGAATCACCGGCAACAGGCCCAAGGCCGCCGGAAGTCCGGCTGCAGCAACCCCCAGATAGGAAAGCGCCCCCGCCACGATATAGGGCCACAGCATCAAGCCCTTGCGCCGCATCCGTTCAGGCGCGCGCAGATCGGCGCGCTTGCCATAAAAGCGCCAGACGCCTGCGCTTGCCAGCACCGGCAGCAGCAGCCAGGACAGCCGCAGCACGCTTTCAGGATCGGCCACCCCTGCCAGCAACAGGCCCAGAATATCCATCGCAATTGTGAGCAGCAGCAGAATATGCAGCGCCGGATGGCCCGCGCCAAAGACCCAGCGCCCGACCACATAGCACAGCACCACATCGCTGCCCAAAGGCACCTGCCAGCCGATGCCGGGGCTGGCCTCCAGTGCCGTCTCGATCAGGCCTTGCGTCACCAGCCAGACCACCACCGCCCCGATCATGCCGCCCAGCACGCCGCCCAAGGGCAGTGCCGCGCGCCCCCGCGTCAGCGCGCCGCGTTCCAGCACCATGGCCTCCCACAGCTCTTTGCCGACGAAGAACAGAAACAGCGCCATCAGCACATCGGACACCAGCGCAAGCGGCGTCAGGCTGACGGGAAACGGCGCAAGCCACAGTGGCAGGGCCAGATCCCAGATCCGCCATTCGATCGCGTCGTAATAGCTGGCGGGCGCGATATTGACCCAAAGCGTGGCCAGCCCCGCGCCGCCCAAAAGCGCCCAGGCGAAATGGCGCACGAAAGGAGAAATGCGATACATGGGCAGAAGTTCCGGCAGGGGTTCCGTTAAGCGTCTGTCCCGGGTGTAATCACGCCAAAGCCGGCTTCACAACGTCCTTGGGCGCGATGGTGGTCCGGGTGTTGCGAAGCTGCATCCCGTGCGGGTGCGCGGCCTTGCTGCACAGCGGCGCGCGGGGTAGGTTCTGCCAATGCCGTCTTGGAACAAGGAAGCCCGCCATGACACCGCTTGATCAGGCCTATGCCGCAATGGTGCAGGGCGACGAAACCGACGCGCTGCGGTTTTATCAACTGCTGGCCGATGCAACGCTGTTCCTGCTGCTGGACCACGAGGCGGAAGGCGAGCGGATCAATCCGCGCGTGTTCGATCTGCCGGACGGGCCGGTGCTGCTGGCCTATGACAGCGAAGACCGGATGGCGGCGCTGGATCAGGGACCGGTGCCTTATGCCGCGTTGCCGGGGCGGATCATCGCGCAGCATCTGGCGGGGCAGGGCGTGGCGCTGGGGCTGAACTTTGGCACCGGGGTTGCCTCGGAAACCCTGCTGCCGCCCGAGGCGCTGACGTTTCTGGCCGAAAAGCTGGGCGCGGAACCTGCCGCGGTGCAGGCGCGGCCCGTGGCCTTCCATGCGCCGGCCAATCTGCCCGATGCCTTGGCCGAGGCACTGGGCTTTACGCTGGGTGGTGCGGGCGGTCTGGCGCAGGCGGCCTTGCTGGCGGGCGTGCAATATGACGACGGGCGGCGCGGCCATATGCTGGCACTGGTCGAGGCCCATCCCGCTGCCCATGAGGCGCTGGCCCGCGCTGTGGCCGAGGCGCTGGCGTTTTCCGGTATCGATGCGGGCGAGCTGGACGTGACCTTCCTGGCCGGGGATGATCCGGCCCTTGCCGCGCTGGCACAGGTCGCCCGCCTGTTCGAGATTCCCGAACCGGCAGCAACCGCTCCCGATGATCCGCGCCCGCCTGCCGCCCCCGGCACCGACCCAAGCCGCCCGCCCATTCTGCGTTAGGCGATCCGATGGCAAAGGCTGCCTCCGGCGGGAGTATTTGGGCCAAGATGAAATCCGGTTCCCCATCCTCTTTGCCTAAATATCCCGGGGGTGGCGCGGCACGCGCAGGGGGCTGGCCCCCTGTAATGTCGCGGGGCGGGGGGAATCATGGTGTCGAAGTGGGGTAACACTGCACCCCATATTGTAAATCATTGTTTTGTAATGATTAAATATTGAATCTGCCGCTTGACCTTGCGCCCTGCTTACGCGATACACCGCCATCTTCGTTTACGGGGGGAAACCCCTGCCACCTTCTGAATGGGTTCAATATGAAAACCTTCTCCGCTACTCCGGCGGACATCGAGAAAAAGTGGATCCTGATCGACGCCGAAGGCGTTGTTCTGGGTCGCTTGGCCACGATCGTCGCCAATATCCTGCGCGGCAAGAACAAGCCGACCTTCACCCCCCACATGGACATGGGTGACAATGTTATCATCATCAACGCCGACAAGGTGCAGATGACCGGTAACAAGCGCAACGACAAGGTCTACTACTGGCACACCGGCCACCCGGGCGGCATCAAGCAGCGCACCGCGCGGCAAGTGCTGGAAGGCGCGCACCCCGAGCGTGTTGTGATCAAGGCTGTTGAACGCATGATCACCCGCAACCGTCTGGGCCGTGTGCAGATGACCAACCTGCGCGTTTACGCAGGGGCCGAGCATCCGCATGAAGCCCAGCAGCCCACCGTGCTCGACGTTGCGGCGTTGAACCCGAAGAACACCCGGAGCGCATGATCATGGCCGACATCAAATCTCTCGACGATCTGAAATCGGCTGTTGGCGTTGCTGCTCCGGCCGCTGCCGCTGCTCCGATCCGCGTGGCTGTCCGTGACAAGCTGGGCCGCTCCTATGCAACCGGCAAGCGCAAGAACGCTGTCGCCCGCGTCTGGGTGAAGCCCGGTTCGGGCAAAGTGGTTGTGAACGGCAAGGAAATGGCGGTCTACTTCGCCCGTCCCGTGCTGCAGATGATCCTGAAGCAGCCCTTCACCATCGCCAACGTGGAAGGCCAGTTCGACGTCTTCGCAACGGTCGCCGGTGGTGGTCTGTCCGGTCAGGCCGGTGCTGTGAAGCACGGTATCTCGAAAGCACTGCAGCTTTACGAACCCGCCCTGCGCGGTGCTTTGAAAGCCGCTGGCTTCCTGACCCGCGACAGCCGCGTTGTGGAACGGAAGAAATACGGCAAGGCCAAGGCCCGTCGGTCCTTCCAGTTCTCGAAGCGTTAATCCGCTTTCAGACCTTGCAAGACAGCAGACACGCAGCCCTATGGGTTGCGTGTTTTGCTTTGTGCGGGTGCAATCGGCCCTTCGCAAACGCGCATAAAAAAACGGGCCGGCGAACCGGCCCGAGGTTGGGGTATCGGGAGCAACAGGTTTGATCAGCCGCGCCAGAACGGCTTTTCGATCTCGATCTCGGCCTCATCCACGTTCAAGCCGATGTCGCGCAGCATATGGGGCGGCAATCGGCGCAGGCTTTGGCGCGAGCGATAGCGGGTTTCCCAAGTGACCACGGTCAGCGCCAGCGTGACCATCAGCCGCGACAGGGGCGGCAGCGGGGTTTGCTTGAACATCAGCGTCTGGATCTGGGTCATGGTAGCCTCGGGAAAATTGTATTGATACATTGCCGCTTGTGCGGTAATTAAAGGGATACAATAATGCCGGCGGGGCGACCAGAGGAACATTGTCATGAATACAATATGGACTCCGGTGCTGCCCGAGGGCGAAGGGCCGAAATATCTGGCGCTGACCCGTGCGCTGCGCGAGGCGATCCGTGCGGGCGTTCTGCCGGAAGGCGCGCAGCTGCCGACGGTGCGCGATCTGGCGTGGCGCATCTCGGTGACGCCCGGCACCGTCAGCCGTGCCTACCAGATTGCCACGCAGGAAGGTCTGCTTGAGGCGACGGTGGGGCGCGGCACGTTTGTGGCGGCCAGTCGCCCGCGTCTGGGGCCGACGCAGGCGCTGTATATCGACCGAGAACCTGCGGGCGTTCAGGGGCGGGTCGATCTGCGCGCGCCGCGCTTGCCCGATCTGGGGCAGACGGCGGCGATTGCCGAGGCGCTGCGGCGGATTTCGGGCGGGGTGACGGGGCCGGAATGGTTGGATTGTTCGCGGCAGGCGGATGAGGCACCGCTGCGGGCGGCGGTGGTGGAGTGGCTGAAAGATCGGGTGCTTGGGCAGATCGGGGCCGAGGATATCATGCTGACCCAAGGCGGGCAGAACGGGATCGGGCTGGTGCTGAACTGCTGTTTGCGCGGCGACCGGCCTGTGGTTCTGACCGAGGATCTGGCCTATCCCGGCTTTCGCTATGCTGCCCGTGCGGTGCGGGCCGATGTGGTGGGGGTCGAGTTGGACGAGGAAGGCATCGTGCCGGATGCACTTGAGGCGGCTTGCCGCAAGTATGGCCCGCAAGTGCTTTGCGTGACACCGGAAACCCAGAATCCCACCACGGCACGGATGTCGGTGGCGCGGCGCATCCAGATCATTGCGATCGCGCGGCGGCATGATGTGCAGATCATCGAGGACGAGTGTTTTTCACCCCCCGGCAGCAATACGCCGTCGCTGCGCGCGCTTGCGCCAGAGCGGGTCTGGTATGTGGGCAGCCTGTCGAAATCCTTCTCGGGCGCGTTGCGCTTTGGCTATGTGGTCTGTCCGGCGGGGATGGGCGAAACGGGGCGGCTGACGGCGCAGCACAGCTTTTTCGGGCTGTCGCGTGTGCTGCTGGAACTGTGCCTTGATCTGATGCAAAGCGGGCAGGCGGCCGAGATTCGCGGCCGTGTGCAGCAGGATTTGTCGGAACGGTTGCAGATCATGGTCAACCGTTTGGGCGCCTTCGATCTGGGCTGGCAGGCGGGGATGCCCTTTGCGTGGCTGCGGCTGCCGCAGGGGTGGCGCGCGTCAACCTTTGCGCGCATGGCGGAAGAGCAGGGCGTTCTGGTACGCTCGGCGGATGAATTTGCCATGATGGGCGGGCGCGCGCCCAATGCGGTGCGGCTGTCGGTGGTGGGCAATATCCCGCGCCTGCAGCTTGAGACGGGGCTGGCGGTGCTGGGGCAACTCTTGCCGCGACCACCCACCGATATGGCGGTGTGACTGTGGCCTCTGGAACCCGATGTTCGAATTTTGAAAATTTTTCGTTGACGTAAAGCCGGTTGCGGGCCAGCCTGTGCCTCTGAGCAGTAAAGAAAGAACCCGAAAATGGGACTTCAAACCAGCTTTCACGCCCCTTCCGGGGGTGATTTTCTTGGATGGCGCAAATCGCGCGTGGGCCACACCGAGATCGTCTATGAAGACCGCCTGTCGCATCGCATGGTCTGGCGGGTTGAGGGGGATGAGCCTTCCGAGGATGGCATCGTTGCAGCGCTAAGTGCTGCGGTGGCCTCTGCCCGCGTTTTGCCCTCGCTTTATGACGAGTTGAAAAAGCGGGCAATTGCGATTGAACGGATCATCGGCTAGGCAATTCCTCCCCTGATTCATCGGGGGGATCATGTCGCCCCGATTTTGCTTGCGCGCTTTGCAGGCTTGCGGCTAGAATTTGATCAAACGTCGAAGAAACGCTGCCAACAGGGGTAATGATGACGAAATCTGCCGGGGCGAGCCGCTTCAGGGGATCTGAGGCGGCGAACGGGTTGGCCATGATCAGCCCCACCGCAACTTTCGCGCTGCTGCTGCTGGCGGCACCGCTGGCGACGATCTTTATCTACAGCTTTATGACCGACGGCTATCTTGAGATCATCCGTGATTTCACCTTTGCCAATTATGTCGAGGCTTGGACGAAAGAGCTGTACCGCGTGATCATGCTGCGGTCGCTGGGGGTTTCATTGGCTGTCACGGCGGCCACGGTGCTGCTGGCCTTTCCGGTGGCCTATTTCGTGTCCTTCCATGTCGATGCGTCGCGCAAATCGCTGTGGCTGTTCCTGATCACCATTCCGTTCTGGACCTCGTATCTGATCCGGGTGTTCCTGTGGAAGGTGATCCTTGGCTATAACGGCGTGGTCAACTCGGGCCTGCTGGGGATTGGCCTTATCGACGAGCCGCTGACGTTCATCCTGTACAACGTCAATTCGGTGGTGATCACGCTGGCGCACGCCTATGCGCCCTTTGCGATCCTGCCGATCTTTGTGGCGCTGGAAAAGATCGACCGCAGCTTCCTTGAGGCGGGGCGTGATCTTGGCGAAAGCCCGTTCATGACCTTCCTGCGGGTGACGCTGCCGCTGGCGATGCCGGGGGTGATTTCGGCGGTGCTGATCGTGTTCATCCCGACGGTGGGCGATTACGTTACACCGCAACTGGTGGGCGGACCTGAGGGCCAGATGGTCGCCAACCTGATCCAGTTGCAATATCTGAAGCTTGACAACTATCCGATGGGCTCGGCCCTTGCGGTGACGGCGATGGGGATTGTGACGGCGTTCAGCCTGCTGTTCCTGTTCCTGAACCGCCGCTATCTGAAGGGGGCCAAATGATGAAGGGCGGCTGGTTTCGCGTCTATACCCTTGGCTATCTGATCTTCCTGTATGCGCCGATCGTGCTGCTGCCGATCTTTGCCTTCAACGATGCCGCCGTAATCGCCTTTCCGCTGGCGGGGTTCACGACGAAATGGTTCACGCAACTGTTTGACGAACCGGCCCTGCGGGGGGCTTTGGCCAATTCGCTGATTATCGCGGTGTCGGCCTCGGTGCTGTCCACCACGCTGGGGATTTTCGCCTCGCGCGCCACCACTCGCTATAAATTTCCGTTCAAGGGCGGGATCATGGGGATGATCATGCTGCCGCTGGTGCTGCCCGAGATCATTCTGGCCGTGGCGCTGCTGGTGGTGCTGCTGGGCATTGGGGTGCCGCTGTCGCTGTTCACCGTGATCTTGGGCCATGTGCTTGTCTGCACGCCGTTCTCCATCGCCATTCTGTCGGCCGCCTTTCAGGCGCTGGACGGATCGCTAGAAGAGGCCGCCTATGATCTGGGTGAAACCCCGATCTCGACCTTCCGGCTGATCATCCTGCCACTGGTGATGCCCGGTATCATTTCGTCCTTGCTGATCACCTTCACCATAAGTCTGGACGAGTTCATCATGGCCTTCTTCCTTGCCGGAACCGAGGCCACGCTGCCCGTCTATATCTTCTCGCAATTCCGCTTCCCGCAGGCGGTGCCTGTGATCATGGCACTGGGGACGCTTCTGGTGCTGTCCTCGATCCTGCTTCTGTCCATCGCTGAATACTTCCGTCGTCGTGGCATCGCCAAGACCGGCGGCAAGGATACCGGAGGTTTCCTGTGACGTTCTCTGCCGAAAAATCCAATATGATCGAGTTCAAGGACGTCCATAAATATTATGGCGACTATCACGCCCTGCGCGGCATCACCGCGACCATCAAGGCGGGGGAGTTCTTTTCGCTGCTGGGACCGTCGGGCTGTGGCAAGACCACGCTGCTGCGGACCATCGCGGGGTTCGAGGGGATTTCCTCGGGTGCCGTGATGATCGACGGCAAGAACATGGAGGGCGTGCCTGCCAACAAGCGGCCCACCAATATGGTGTTCCAGTCCTACGCGATTTTCCCGCATCTGACCGTGGCGGAAAACGTGGGCTTCGGCTTGCGGAAAGACCCGCGCTCGGCGGCGGAAAAGGCCAAGGCGGTGACTGAGGCGTTGGAGATGGTGGGTCTGAAAGGCTTTGGCAACCGCGCCGCCCATGCGCTGTCGGGCGGTCAGCGGCAGCGCGTGGCACTTGCCCGCGCGCTGATCCTGAAACCCAAGGTGCTGCTGCTGGATGAACCCTTGTCGGCGCTCGACAAGAAAATGCGCGAACAGATGCAGGTCGAACTGATCAAGCTGCAACGGCAGGTCGGCATCACCTTCATTCTGGTGACGCATGATCAGGAAGAAGCGCTTGTCATGTCCGACCGCATCGCGGTGATGTTCGAAGGCGAGATCGCGCAACTGGCTGATCCCGAGACGCTCTATCGTCGCCCGAACTCGCGCAAGGTGGCGGATTTCATCGGCACGATGAACTTCCTGCCCGCCAAGATCCTGTCCGAAGCGGATGGCAAGGTGGAAATCGACGCGCAGGGCTTTGGTCCGATTACGCTGAACGCCGAACAGGTCAGCGGGGCTGCGTCTTCGACAGGGGCTTCGGTCGGCTTCCGGCCCGAAACCCTGACCATCCTGTTCGACGGCCAGACCGCGCCTGACCGCGAAAGCATGGCCGTGGTTGAAGAGGTGGTCTATTACGGCGACATGACCTATTACGACATCAAGCTGGACGGATCGGACCAGCCGATCCGCCTGTCGATGCGCAACGTCTTTGGTCGCCCTGTGCTGGACATCGGCACCCGCACCCGTGTCGCTTGGGCGCCCGGCGCGCTGGTCGTGTTCCGCTAGGGTCAAACGGCGGACGCTCCGCGGGGGATATTTAAGAACAGATGAGGGCAAAGCCTTTCATCTGTTCATAAATATCGCGGGGGTGAGCGCGCAGCGCGAGGGGGCTGGCCCCCTATCTGTCAGGCGGCAGAAGGCCAAGGCCGCGCAGGTAAATTCCGATGCCGGTTTCCAGCAGATCCTCGGGCGCGAAGGGGCTTTTCTGGCCCGGTGCGCCGCGCATGAACAGTTCCACCACGCCATGACTCAGCGCCCAGATATGGGCGGAAAACATGCGGGCGGGCGGGCGTTTGTCGGCGGGCAGGTGTTGGGACAGATGATCCGCCGCGCGCTCCAGCACATCACGCGCCTTTTGCGCGACCGGGGCCAGATCGGGGTGGGCGCTCAGGTTCAGACCCGCCTCGAACATCGCCATGTAATGCCCCGGATACTTGCGGGCAAAGGCCAGATAGGCGCGGCCTGTCGCCTCGAAAGCCGCAAGCGCGCTGGGTTTGCCGTTGTTGAAGGCGAATTCCATCAGGGCGGCGAAAATCTCGTAGCCTTGGCGGGCGACCTCGGCCAGCAGATCATCGCGGCCTGTGAAATGCCGGTAAACGGCGGCTGGGGTAACATCGGCGGCTTTGGCGGCTTCGGACAGGGTAAAGCCGGTCGGTCCCTGCGCGGCGATCAGCTCCAGCGCCGCCTCGACAAGCGCTTGGCGCAGGTTACCGTGATGGTAGCCGCGTTTCACGATTTCGGGCGCAGTTTGGGGCCACCGCAGATTGCAGGATCGATCTTGCCGATCACGGTCTTGTCTTTGCCTTTGTAATCAAGGCTGTGCAGGATGGTCTGCACGGTGGCGATCCGCGCGCGCAGCTTGTCATCCGACAGGATCACCGTCCAGGGCGCGTGGTCGTAATGGCTGTGCTTCATGGTCTCGTCGATGGCCTCGGTGTAGTCTTTCCACTTGGGCAAGCCATCAATATCGATGGGCGACAGTTTCCACTGTTTCAAGGGGTCGCTTTCGCGGTCCAGAAAGCGGCGGAGTTGCTCGGCCTGACCGACCTCAAGCCAGATCTTGATCAGGGTGATGCCCTCATCCACGATCATGCGTTCAAAATCAGGCAGTTGCCGGAAGAACTTGGCGCGTTGATCGGGTTTGCAAAAGCCGAAGACATGCTCGATCATGGCGCGGTTATACCAGCTTCGGTCGAACAGCGCGATTTCACCGGCGGCGGGCAGCCAATCGACATAGCGCTGGAAATACCATTGCGCGGCCTCGCGTTCGGTGGGTTTCGGCAGGGCCACCACATTGGCGACGCGCGGGTTCAGGTTTTCGCGCACGGTGCCGATGGTGCCGCCTTTGCCCGCCGCATCACGGCCTTCGAACACCACAATCAGCCGCTTGCCGCTGGCTTTGACATCGGCTTGCAGGCGGACAAGCTGGATTTGCAGCGCCGCGTTCTGCGCCTCGTAGTCTTTTTTGGCCATCCGTTCGCGGTAGGGATAGCCTGCGGTGAGGATGTCATCCTTGCCTGCGGATTCGATGGATTTTCGCACGGCTTTGGGTGCGCCTTCGTGGAAATAGCGGCTGATCGCTCCGTCGAATGGCAGGTCCATCATGGTCTCCGTTGGCTGTGTCCGCAGTATGGCGATTGTGCCGGTCAGGGCAAGGCGGCACGGGTGATGGCGGCCAGAACGGCGGGGCGCTGGCTGTAATGTGGCATATGGCCGGCGTCGGAAAGCGTGGTCAGACGGGCATCGGGAAGAAGGCGTGACAGCGGGCCGGAATGGATTGCAAGCGGCACGATGGTGTCGGCGGTGCCGTGCAGCAGTTCGACCGGCAGCGTCAGGCGTGGATAAAGCGGTGCCATTTCAACCAGTTCGGCGCGCAGGGCATTGACATGGGCGGTGTTGGTGGCCAGCGACACAGGCCGCAGCACCAGCATCACGCCAATGGCGGTATCATAGCCCGCAGGCACCGGATCGGGGGCGAACACGCCGCTGATCGAGGCGTCGATCACGCCTTGCGGCACAAAGGCCGAGGCCAGCGGCAGCGCCAGCGCGCGGCCCAAGGCGGTGTCAGTCAACCGATACCACGGATCAAGCTTGCCCGGCCACGGCAGCGACGGGGCCGACACCAGCACCAGCGATTTCGGAGGCTTGGCTGCGTGCAACGCCCAAGCCAGCGCCACCGCCCCGCCATAGCTTTGCCCGACCAGCACCGGCGCGCGCACGCCCAGCAGGTCCGCCGCGCGCGACAGGTGCAGCGCCTGCCCGCGCAGGCTGCTATCGGGGATCGGATCGGACCAGCCGAGACCGGGGCGATCAAAGGCGATGACGCGGAAATTTTGCGACAGGCTGTCTTGCAGGGCCAGTGTCATATCGCGGGCATTGCCGGATGCGCCATGGATCAGCACAACATCGGGGCCGCTGCCCGCGACAATCGCATGCACCTGCGCGCCATCCACCTGCACGAACTGCCCCGTCGGCGGGTGTGCTGCCTGCACAGCGGCGGTGCGCGCGCCGATCCGCCACGCGGTCAGCCCGACCACACCGCCCGAAAGCGCCGCCAGAACCAGCAGGCTAGCGGCCAATTTCGGCAATGTCATAGGGCGTGCTTTGGTAGATCTCGTTGATCCAGTTGCCGTAAAGCAGATGGGCGTGGCTGCGCCAGCGGTTCAGCGGTTTGCGCGACGGATCATTGTTCGGATAGTAGTTCATCGGCACGTTGATCGGCGTGCCGTTGGCTATGTCGCGGTCATATTCCTGCTTCAGCGTGTCGCTGTCATATTCGAAATGGTTGAAGATATACAGCGCGCGGTGGCCCGCGTCTTCGACCAGACAGGGGCCGACCTGATCCGATCCGATCAGGGTTTTCAGACCCTCTGCGGCGTCAATCTCGGCTTGCTTCATCTCGGTCCAGCGCGAGACGGGGATGACGAATTCATCCGAAAACCCGCGCAGATAGGGCGAGGTGGGGGCAAGGTTGGTCTGCGGGAAACAGCCAAAGGCCTTGGCGGACAGCATATGTTTCTGCACGCCGTGGAAATGGTTGATCATTGCCATGCCGCCCCAGCAGACGCCGAAGGTGGATTGCACATGGCTTTGCGTCCAGTCCATCACCTGAACCAGCTCATCCCAATAGGTTACATCCTGAAACGGCAGATGCTCGATCGGGGCGCCGGTGATGATGAGGCCGTCGAATTTCTCGCCCGATGCCGCCACATCGGCAAAGGGACGGTAGAAGGTCTCCATATGCTCGGCTGCGGTGTTTTTGGTCAGGTGTTCGGTCATGCGGATCAGATGCAGGTCGATCTGCAACGGCGTGGCCCCGATCAGGCGGGCAAACTGGTTCTCGGTCTGGATCTTTTTCGGCATCAGATTCAGCAGGGCGATCCGCAGCGGGCGGATGTCTTGCTGTGCCGCGCGGTCCGGCGACATCACCATGACGCCTTCGTTCCGCAGAACGTCAAAGGCGGGCAGGGTGGCGGGCAGGGTGATCGGCATGGGCGTAATCCTGTGGCGAGGGGCTTATCTAGGCGTCAGAGCGGGGGCGATCAAGGACGGCAGCAATCAGCGCGTCGAAATCGGCGGGGGTTTTGACGGCTGCCACCTCTTCGGCGGTCAGCGTGATGCCCCAGCGCGCCATTGCGGCATAGCGCGGCTGGCGGTGGGCCAGCGCGCGGGCATAGGTCCAGCGCACGAAGGCATCGGGATCAACCGTGTCTTCGGTGACAGCATGGGTGCTGCGGTATTCCTCCCATGCGTCATGCAGGAAGGCGGGTTGGTAATACATCGGCTTGGGCGCGCGATCAAATCGGCGGATCAACTCGGCCGTGTGGGCGTCAGAGCCTTTGATCCAGACCAGCAGCAGGTTTTGCGACAGCGCCTGCATTACGGGATCGGCGGGATCATCCGCCTCGACAACCTCGCAGATCGAGCCGGAGGTGTCGCAGATGAAATGGTCATAGCCATAGATCGACTGCGCGCGGTCGATAAAGCGGCCGGTGTCCAGCATGGCGGCAATCTCGGCCTCGCGGTGCTGGGCCTGACGTTTCATGTATTCGGCAAACGGTACGCCGCCCTTGTCGGGATTGCCGGGCTTGCCCAGATAGGTCGACAGCGGCGCAAGGTTGTTGAAGGTGATGTTCGAGGCGATATAGACCGAATCCGTCATCAGAAGTTCGCGCAGCAGCGGCACTTTCATCGCCTCGCGCTTGAAGTTGTCGGCGATGTATTCGCCCATATAGCGGGTGCCGATGCGGTAATCGACCGAGTAGTGGAACCAGTCACCGGCATCACGCAGCATGTTTGACAGATGCGTCTTGCCAAGCCCCGACATGCCGAACAGCAGCACCCGCTTTTGCGGGGCGGTGCGGAAGGCGGAACCAGAGGCGTAAAGCATCGCGCGATCTTTCTGTTCTGTGTGACGCCCCGTTGTTACCCGCCCCGCGGCACGGGCGGAAGGGCAAATGAAAACGGCCCCGCAATCGCCTGCGGGGCCGTGGTGCGAAAGGGATCGGATCAGAAGGTAAAGCCGACCTTGATGCCGACAGCGATGGCCGAATTACCGGTGAAATTGGCCGCCGTATTGATCCCGTCCAGCGTGGTCGCCGTATCGCCGATTTCGACATAGGACAGACCGGCGCTGATCTTCATGTTGTCGCGGGTATAGGTGCCGCCAAGGCTGATCGATTTCTTGCCATCGGTCGGGCCAAGGTTGGACGAAAAGCCGCCCACCGGATCTTCATAGCCCAAGGTGATTGCGGCGGCCCAGTTTTCACTCAGGCGGCGTCCGACACCAAGGCTGTAGGTCACGGTATCGGAATCGTAAGACACCAGTGCTGTCGCGGGCGGATAAAGCGGGGGGTTGATCTCGAAGTTGTTCCAATCGACCCAGCGGACCGAGCCGAACACCAGCGTATCCTTGGCCACGCCCGACTGGAATTCCAGATTGACGCTTTGCGGGGTGACAACCGGTGTTGCGGTTTCGGTCGGCACATAGCCTTGCAGCACACTGGTTTCGACAGTGGTGAAATCATGCGTGATTTTCGAGTTATAGGTCAGCGCGACGCGCAGCGCGATTTCCGGCTTTTCATAGGCCACTCCCACCACATAGCCAAAATCCGCCGCCGTATCCGAGTCCACCGCATAGCCCGAGGACGGGATGAACGGAATATCGGCTGCGGCCTGCATGGTCTGATAGCGAAGACCGCCAAGGAAGCTGATGTTATTGGCCAGCCGGTATTTGGCAATCGCGGTCAGCGCCGTGGTTTTCAGCGTCGCAACCGAGCCTTGGGCATAATAGGCGGTGCCGGTCGGGTAAGACACATTCGCCCCGAACGGCTGGTCGATGATCAGGCCAAGATCGAAAGAATCCGTCAGGGCGGTTTTCACGCTCAGGGAAAATTGGGTATAATCTCCTGCCATATCGCCCGAAGATGCCCCGTTCAAACCCGGAACCGGAACCGCGATGGCCGTGCCGCCCACGCTGGGCGAGATCGACCCGAAGCTGAATTCGGCGTAATTGCCCTTTTCAAATATCGACAGGATCGATTGCCCCGATCTGTCGATACCCCCTGCGGTTGCCACGCCGGTGGTCAAAGCCAACGCGCCAAGCGCGGTCAGATAGAATTTCATGTTCACCTCCCCGTGAAACTTTTGCAAATTATAGCCCGTCTTGAATGCGGACCTGTTTGCAGCCTTAGGCTTAACAAAAGCCTAAGCAGGGGGGGCTGATTGGGTCAATCGATGACGCCGCGTCACGGAACGGGCTGTTTTTTGCCGCGCTGGTTTGATCGGAGTTCCGACCGGATATTGATCAGGATGCCCGCAAAGATCACCGCCCCGCCCAAGAGAACCAGCGGGTCGAGAGGCTCGGCATAGATCAGGGCGGCCAGCACCGCGATCAGCGGCAGGCGCACGAAATCGATCGGCACGACAAAGCTGGCAGGGGCCAGTGACAGGGCGGAGGTCAGGCTGAGATGCGCCAGCACGCCAGAAAAGCCGATCACCACCAGCCAAGGCAGGGTTTGCGCCGTGGGCAGGGTGAACTGGCCGTCGATCCCTGCGCCGATCAGGCCAAAGCAGAACTGCATCAGGGTCAGCCAGAACAGGATCGACAGGATGCTTTCGCCGCGCGTCAGTTTCTTGGTCAGGATCGAGGTGGCGGCAAAGCCGATGGCCGCCGCCGCCGCCGCCAGCACACCGGGGTCCAGCGCCGACAGATTGGGCCGCGCCACGATCAGGATGCCCGCAAATCCCAGCGCCGCCGCCAGCAGGCGCGCGCGGGTCAGGCGTTCACCCAAGAGCAGCGGGGACAGCAGGATCACCCAGATCGGCGAGGTGAACTCGATGGCGAAAAGCTGGGCCAGCGGGATCAGCGTCAAGGCCCAGAACCACAGGTTCTGCGCGGTGAAATGCACGATATTGCGCAGGAAATGGCCCGGCAGGCGCTGTGCCGTCACCTCGTGCAGACGGCCCGTGGCCAGACCGGTCAGCAGCACCAGACCAAGACCGACCGCGGATCGCACCGTCATGATCTCGAAACTGTCATGGATGCCGCCGATCTGCCGCCCCGCAATCGCCATGGCAGAAAAAGCCAGAATCGAGCCTGTCATCCAGATGGCGGCGCGCAGGGGGCGGTGGGCTTGGGTCACGGGCTGGCTCCGGCATTTTGGCTGTGGTGGCGGGGATCTAGGGCAATGTCCAGCCGGATCGGGCGGTCAGTAGCCTGCCGTCAGCCCGAAATCGAGCATCATCGCCGCCCCCGTGATGCCCGCCGCCGCAGGGGACAACAGGAACGCCACATTCTGCGCCACCTCGTCCGGGGTCAGGAAGCGGGCGCTGCTGCCTTGCGGGTAATGTGCCAGCAGGCTGGCGAAATAGGCGGCGGGATCATCCTTGCCATAGCGGTCGGCCTGACCTTGCAGCATAGGGCTGGCAATATCGGACGGGCAAAGCGCGTTCACCCGCACGCCCTTGGGGGCCAGTTCGCGCGCCAGGGCGCGTGTCATCGTGGTGACGCCGCCCTTGGAGGCGCAGTAGATCGCGGCCCCCGCATTGCCGGTAACGCCCGCGTCGGACGAGATGTTGACGATGGCGCCACGGTTTGCCGTCAGCGCCGGAATGGCGCGGGAACACAGAAAGAAGCTGCCCTTTAGGTTGACGTCGATGCAGGTCGTCCAGTCGGATTCGGTCGCGGTGGCGCTGTCACCCTCGACCCAGATGCCCGCCGCATTGACCAGCCCGTCAAGCCGCCCGAAGGCCGAAACCGTGCGGGCGATGATTTCCTCGCAGGCGGCGGCGCTGCGGATATCACCGACCAGCGCCAGCGCATCCAAGGGCAGGGCGGTGGCCTGAAGCGTGGTCGCATTGGCGTCGGTCAGCGCCAGCCGTGCGCCAAGCCGTGACAGCAGCCGCGCCGTGGCGCTGCCCACCCCGCCACCTGCGCCCGAGATCAGGAAGGTTTTGCCGTGAAAGAGGTCGGGGGCGAAGATCTGGGGCATGGGCGTGGCCTTGGGTTGGGTGATCCCAGAAGGCAGGGCGGGGGCGGAGTTGTCCAGTGCTGAAGCGTCGCTTGGACCGCAAAAGCCGGGGGCGCACGCCCCCCGGACCCCCTGTGAGTATTTAGGCCAAGATGAAAGCGGCGGTCTAGCTGGCTTGGGTGATGGCGGAATGGGGTTTGGTGGTTTCTTCGGAGGCGGGGGTGGCATCAAGGCGGTCGGCCTGACGCAGGGCGGGGAACATCCACGCCCAAGTGCCGGTGACAAGGATGGTGCCGATGCCACCGAAGACGGCAGCGCCGACGGGGCCGATCAGGCGGCTGACAAGGCCGGATTCGAATTCGCCCAACTCGTTGGAGCCGGAGATGAACAGGCCCGAGACGGACGAGACGCGGCCGCGCATATGGTCGGGGGTGACGATCTGCACCAGCGTCTGACGGACATAGACCGAGATCATGTCGGCCGCCCCCAGCACCGCCAAGGCGGCCACCGAAAGCCACATGTTTTGTGACAGACCAAAGACGATGGTGGCCAGACCGAAGGCTGCCACAGCCCAGAACATCCGCACGCCCGCGCGGCGTCTGAGCGGCCAGCGCGACAGCGCCAGCGCCATCAGGACGGCGCCGATGGCGGGGCCGGAGCGCAGGATGCCGAAACCTTCGGGTCCGACCTTGAGGATGTCAGAGGCAAAGGCGGGCAGCAGGGCGGTGGCCCCGCCCAGAAGCACCGCAAACAGGTCCAGCGAGATTGCGCCGAAGATGATTTTGTTGTGCCATGTATAGGCCAGCCCCTCTTTGATCTGCGCCCATTGGCTGCCCGGCTGGCGTTCGGGCGTGGTATTGGCGCGCATCAGCAGCAGGATGGCCATGCCTGCAGCGTAAAGCACGGCAGTTGTGGCATAGGCGGCGGCGGTTGACACCGCGCACAGCAGCCCGCCCAGCCAAGGCCCCACGATCACCGCCGCCTGCCATGACAGTGATTTCAGCGAGATCGCCTGCGGCATGTCGGATTTCGGCACCAGCATTGGCACCAGGGCCGACGAGGCCGGCGACAGGAAGGCGCGGGCGGCCCCGAACATTGCGGCGATGGCGAAGATGTGGCTCACTTGCGGCGCGTCTTCGAGTGCCACGGCGACAAGGCCCAGCACGCAGAGGGTTTCCACCAGAAGCGAGACCAGCACGATGGCACGGCGGGAATGGCGGTCGGCCAGCGATCCGGCCCAGAGCGTCAGAGCGAACAGCGGCAGGAATTGCGCCAGCCCGACCATGCCGACCAGAAAGGCGCTTTCCTTGATCGACATCGTCTCGCGGCCAATGGAATAGATCTGCCAGCCGATGGTGACGGCCTCGATCTGAACGGCGATATTGACGGCGAACATACCGGCCCAGAACAGGCCGAAGTCGGGATGGCGGAGCAGAAAGTTGCGCGGGGCTTGGGACATGGGCGCAGGCTAGCGGGATTTTTCGGGGGCTGCCATGGGGAGGGGGGGGAATTTGGCGGATTGGCTTGTGATCCGCAAAAAGACGACTAGGTTTATCGAGACAGAAGCACTTACAGGACAAGCCATGAACGCGCCTTTGCTGAACACCCGAGTTCCCGATCATCCTGTGGCGGAAATCTTCCCCGCCCGCTGGTCGCCGCGCGCGTTTTCCGAGGCGGTGATGACCGAGGACGAGCTGTTGCTGCTGCTGGAGGCCGCCCGCTGGGCGCCCTCGGCGTCGAATGTGCAGCCGTGGCGCTTTGCCTGGGGGCTGCGGGGGGACGCGGGCTTTGCCGCAATTGCAGGGGCTTTGGTGCCGTTCAACCGTGCCTGGGCCGAAAAGTCTTCGGCGCTGATTGTGGTGGCGTCGCGCCGTGTGCGGGACGGATCGGAGGGGGTGGTGGACAATCCCTGGCACGGCTTTGATGCTGGCACGGCTTGGGGGTATCTGGCGATGCAGGCGCAGATGTCGGGTTTTCATGCCCATGCGATGGGGGGATTTGACCATGCCGTCGCGGCGCAGGCTTTGGGCCTGCCCGAGGATCACGCGCTGCATGCGGTGGTGGCGGTGGGCAAGTTGGGTGATCCGGCGCGTCTGCCTGAAGCGCTGCGCGCGCGGGAAACCCCCAGCCTGCGGATGCCTTTGGCTGCCTTGGCGGGGCGGGGCCAGTTTCCGGCCTGAGAAGTTTCCGGCCTGAGTGGTGCGGGAATGAAAAAGGGCGCCTCCGTTCGGGGCGCCCTTTTGGTTTATTCCAGCTCGATCGTGCCGGGTGGCTTTGAGGTCACGTCGTAGAAGACGCGGTTGATCCCCTTCACCTCGTTGATGATGCGGGTCATGGTTTCGCCAAGGAAATCATGGCTGAACGGGTAATAGTCGGCGGTCATGCCATCGACCGAGGTCACCGCCCGCAGCGCCAGCGCATAGTCATAGGTGCGCCCGTCGCCCATCACGCCCACGGTTTTCATCGGCAGAATGGCGGCAAAAGCCTGCCAGATTTCGTCGTAAAGCCCGTGCTTGCGGATCTGGTCGATATAGACCGCATCGGCGCGGCGCAGCAGGTCCAGCTTTTCCGCCGTGATCTCGCCGGGGCAGCGGATCGCCAGACCCGGACCGGGGAAGGGGTGGCGGCCAATGAAGGAGGCGGGCAGGCCCAACTCGCGGCCCAGCGCGCGCACTTCGTCCTTGAACAACTCGCGCAGCGGTTCCACCAGTTTCAGGCCCATCTTCTCGGGCAGGCCGCCGACATTGTGGTGTGATTTGATGGTGACCGAAGGACCGCCCGAGAAGCTGACCGATTCGATGACATCGGGATAAAGCGTGCCTTGGGCAAGGAAAGTCGCGCCGCCCACAGCCGTGGCATGTTTCTGGAACACGTCGATGAACAGCCGCCCGATGGTCTTGCGTTTGACCTCGGGGTCGGAGACGCCTTCCAGCGCGCCAAGGAACAATTCGGATTCATCAGCATGGATCAGCGGCATGTTGTAATGATCGCGGAACATGGCGACGACCTGCTCGGCCTCGCCCAGACGCAACAGCCCGTGATCAACGAAAACGCAAGTGAGTTGATCGCCAATCGCCTCGTGGATCAGAACGGCGGCGACAGAGCTGTCAACGCCCCCCGACAACCCGCAGATCACCTTGGCATCGCCCACTTGCGCGCGGATCTTGGCGATAGCCTCGGCGCGGTAGGCGCCCATCGTCCAGTCGCCCTTGAAGCCTGCCAGTTTCACGAAATTCTCGTAAAGTTTCGCGCCCTTGGGGGTGTGGTGGACTTCGGGGTGGAACTGCACGGCGTAGAAGTTGCGCGACACATCGGCGGTGATGGCGAAGGGCGCGTTGGGCGAGGTGCCGTAAACGGTGAAGCCCGGCGCGATGCGGCTGACGTGATCGCCGTGGCTCATCCAGACCTGCTCGCGGCCCTCATCGAACCAGCCATCGAGGATCGGGAGGCTGTCCGAAGTGGGGGTGACGAAGGCGCGGCCAAATTCGGCGGTGCCGTGGCCGTGTTCGACCAAGCCGCCCAATTGCTGCATCATGGTCTGCTGGCCGTAGCAGATCCCCAAGACCGGCACGCCCAGCGACCACAAAGCCTCGGGCGCGCGGGGGGAGCCTTCGCGGGTGACCGAATCCGGTCCGCCCGACAGGATCACCGCCTTTGGCGCGAAGCCCGACAGAAAGCTGTCGGTGACGCGGTTATAGGGGTGGATTTCGCAATAGACGTTCAACTCGCGCAGGCGACGGGCAATAAGCTGCGTGACCTGAGAGCCGAAGTCGATGATGAGGAGGCGATCATGCTGTGTCATGGCCTCGCCTAGCCTTTGATGCGAAGAATCGCAAGATCGACGGGCGCAAAAATTCTTCTGCGAAGAATTTTAGGGGGCTGCCGCCCCCTCGGTGCGTGCCGCACCTCACCCCTGCGGATATTTGGGCGAAGAGGATGGGGAACATGTCGCTTGCGGCATGGGGGAATGTCGGTTTTGGAGATTATGCGGCGTATTCGGGGCGCGAAGGGGCGGGGCTTTTCGGCATAAGGGCTGCAAATGGCGCGGGGTCGCGCAATGCGATGGAGAAGAACATGAGCGAAGTGGTTGGACGTCGGGCGCGCGGTGGCGGTGGATCGACGCGGCGGGCCGAGCGGACTGCGGTGTCGTTTGAAACCGCGCGGTTCATCCAGCGCAACATTCCGAACTTTGAAATCCTGAACGAAGAGGCGCTCCAGATCATCGAATGGAACGCGGAAACCGTTCTGGAAGAGATCGGCGTGAATTTCGTCGACAGCCCCGAGGCGCTGGCGCGCTGGCGGGCGGCGGGGGCGGATGTACAGGGCGAGCGGGTGCGGATTCCGCGCGGGTTGGCGCGCAAGCTGTGCGCCACGGCCCCGAGCCATTTCACCCAACATGCCCGCAACCCCGAGCGTAACGTCGAGATCGGCGGGCGCAATCTGGTGCTGGCGCCGGTGTATGGCCCCCCCTTCGTGCGCGATGCCGAGGGTGGTCGCCGCTATGCCACCATCGACGATTTCCAGAAATTCGTGAAGCTGGGCTATATGTCGAAGTGGCTGCACCACTCGGGCGGCACGGTGTGCGAGCCGACCGACGTTCCGGTGAACAAGCGCCATCTGGACATGTTGCATGCGCACATGACCCTGTCGGACAAGCCCTTCATGGGGTCGGTGACCGAGCCGAGCCGCGCTGCGGATTCGGTGGAAATGGCCAAGCTGTTGTTCGGCAATGATTTCGTTGACCAGAACACGGTGATGACCAGCCTGATCAACATCAACTCGCCGTTGACCTTTGACAGCATCATGATGGGCGCGCTGGAGGTTTTCGCCAAGGCGAACCAAGCTGCGATCATCTCGCCCTTTATCGTGGGCGGGGCTATGGCGCCGGTGACGGTGGCGGGGACGCTGACGCAGGTGCTGGCGGAAGTGCTGGCCGGTGTGGCCTATAGCCAGTTGATCCGCGCCGGTGCGCCGGTGATCTTCGGGGCCTTTGTGACCTCGATCGACATGAACTCTGGCGCGCCGACCTTTGGCACGCCGGAAGCGGCGCACATCACCTATGGCGCGGGCCAGTTGGCGCGGCGTCTGGGTCTGCCGTACCGCTCGGGCGGGTCGTTCTGCGGCTCGAAGCTGCCGGATGCGCAGGCGGCTTATGAGACTGCGAACAGCCTGAACATGGCGCTGCTGGCGGGTGTGAACTTCATGCTGCATGCTTGCGGCTGGCTGGAGGGTGGCCTTGTGTCGTCCTACGAGAAATTCGTGATGGACGCCGATCAGCTTGGCACGCTGCACCATCTGGCGCAGGGCGTGATCATGGACACCAACGGGCAGGCGATGGACGCGCTGCGCGAAGTGGGGCCGGGCGGTCACTTCCTTGGCTGCGAGCATACGCAGGCGAACTTCAAGAGCGCGTTCTGGCGGTCGGATCTGTTCGATTACAAGCCGTTTGAAACATGGGCCGAGGAAGGTGCGCGCGACACGCAGGCGCTGGCTTCGATCCGCGTGCAGAAGATGCTGGGCGATTATCAGGCTCCCGCACTGGACGAGGGCATCCGCGAGTCGCTGGACGCCTATGTGGCGCGGCGCAAGTCGGAAATGCCGGACGCGTTTATCTGATCGCGGTCTAGGATGTAGCAACGGCCCGCAGGAGCGATCCTGCGGGCCGTTTGCGTTTTGGGGGAAGTGCCTTTCGTTGGGTAAGCTGCGGGCATCTGGGTTTCTGCCAGACTTGCCCGCCATGACCGAGGCCAGCGCCGCGGTCACGCGCAAGGCCCGCCCCCTGTGCTGCTGGTGGCCCAAAGCCACCGGTCAGCGCCCGCCGGGGCAGGCACTGGCCTCTGTCAGTCTTGCGGATGCAATCTGGCTGAGGCGTCGCGCAGTCGGGCGGGGAAAAGCAATGCTTTTCCTTGTCCGCCCGAACCGGCGGTCGACCTCAAACCTGCGCTTGCTGGCGGGGCAGCAGGCGGACTTCGGCCATCAGGGCGATCAGCACCTCGATATGGCGGGCGACGGAATAGGCGGCGTCACCGGCGCGGCGGGTTTCCTCCAACTGTTCTTCTTCTTGCAACAATCGCGGCACTGCGCGTTCCGGTGTGGTGGGGGCGGCCACCAGACGGCGCAGATCGCGGTCACGGTGATAATCGGCCAAACCAAAGCGGGCGGCGCGGATCAGCAGGCGCGGGCGGCGCAAATCGGACAAGAGGGCGCGAAAATCGGTCATGGCAGGCTCCTTGGAATGACTGGGGCTATCCTGCATCGAAACAACCTTGCGTTGCATTTGTGCCGATTTCACCGTTCGGAGATTTCTGGAATGTTTAGGAAGTGGAAACAATTATAGGGATTGCCTCATCCATTAACCATTCGGTAACAAATGCCACTCACGGTTGTATCAGGTCCGAGCAGGACAGAAGACCCCAACAGAGGGGCGCGGAAACAGACCATGCAGAGCAACCTTTCACCGCTGCACAGCCTTCCCGAATGGCTACCCGATGCCGTGAGGCTTTACCTTGACCATACGGAAGAAGGGGTGTCGCTGCGGGCGTTGGCACGGCGCGACGGACGGCACGCCTCGACCGTGATGCGCCTTGTGCGCCGATACGAGAACCGCCGCGATGATCCTTTGATGGATGAGGCGCTGACCGCGCTGTCGCGCGGGGCGGTCGGTGCGGCGCTTGATCCCGTCAGAAAGGACAGCCCCATGTCGGCCCCGATACGCGCGCAAAGCTTGACTGTTGATGAAGCCACGATCCTGCAGGAGGGGCGGCGCATCCTGCGCCGTCTGGCCGAAGCGGGGGCGGTGCTGGCGATTGCGCCGGATATGGAAAAGGCGGTGGTGATGCGGGATATGCCCGACGGGCGCACCGCCCGCACCGCGATCATGGAGCGCACCGTGGCGCAGGCCTTTGCGCTGAAGGACTGGATTGTGTGTCGCAAGGCGGGGCGGGTGGCCAGCTATGAGATCACCGGCGTGGGCCGTGCCGCGCTGAAGCGGATGATGGGCGGCGATGGCGGGGCGTCAAGCGGGGCGGCGGGGGGGCTGGCCGAGGCGGGGGCTGTCTTTGCGGGGCAGCATCGGGACTGGGACGAGGGGGCAAAGCGCATCCGCTATAATCTTGCGGAAAGCCCGATTGCGCTGATGGGGCGCAGACGGGACAAGGACGGGCGGTTGTTTCTTGAGCCGGACCTTGTCGAGGCAGCCGAGCGTCTGCGCGAGGATTTTGAACTGGCGCAGATGGGGCCGCGGGTGGCGCAGAACTGGGAGCGGTTTCTGACCGGCGCGGATCGCGGAGGGTTCCGGCCGGAACAGGGCGCGGGTGGATCGGGGCGGGCGCGGGACCGCGTGGCACTGGCGCTGCGCGATCTGGGACCGGGTCTGGGCGATGTGGCGCTGCGGGTCTGCTGCTTTCTGGAGGGCATCGAGACAGCCGAGCGCCGGATGGGATGGGCGGCGCGGTCGGGCAAGATCGTGTTGCGGATCGCCTTGCAGCGGTTGCGGCGGCATTACGACGAGACCTACGGCCGGTCGGGGCCTTTGATCGGCTAGGGCTGATCTGCGGGTCGGGCAGAAAATTCTTCGTCGAAGAATTTTTCGGGGGGCTGTCTGCCCCCCGTGCCGGTTTGGCGGGGCCAAACCGGCCCCCCCGAGAGTATTTCAGCCAAGATGAATCAGGCGCCGAGGCTTTTGGCGATCAGGGTGAGCGAGACCACCCCCAGCCAGACCGATGCTATGCGGCGGATCAGTGGCAAAGTGCGCGGGTTTTGTGGTGATCCGGCGGTCAGGCCTGCGCCAAAGCTGGCCCATGCGGCGGCAACCACGGTGACTTGCGTGGCAAAGATGGCAAAATTCAGCGGCAATTGATCGGGGGAGGGCAGCAGGACCAGTCCGAAGATCAGGGCCTTGGGGTTCAGGAGGGTGGTGACGAAGACCATGCGGGCGGTGATATGGGGTGCCACGTGGGGCGTGGCCGGGCTGTTGCGGCCGGGCTGCCAGAGTTTGAGGGCAAGCCATGCCACCCAGACCCCTGCCAGCAGCGCGATGGCGGGGCGGGCTTCGGGATGGCTTTGCAGCAGCGTCGCCCCGATCAGGGTCAAAGGCAGCACGGTTGCCAGATAGCCCAGCAATTCCGCAGGGATAAGCTGCAGCGCGCCGCGCCAGCCGCGCTCGGACCCGGCGAGAAACAGCAGGGTGTTTGTTGGACCCGGCGTGACCAGCAGCACGAGGATGGCAAGGCAAAGTTCGGCAAGGCTGTTCACGGGGGCGCTTTCTGTGCAGGTCGCTGCGGCGTGGCTAGGGGATGCAGCTTAGGGCGGCCATGATTTGAATCAAGCCTTGCAGTCTTTGCATGGGCCTGTGCGGCGTGGCAGGCGTTGCCAAGTCGGGCTGTGGCGACTATTTGTCAGGGCAGGCCAGCCATTGGGGGAAGAACCGTTGCGCGATCTTAAACTGCCGGAAGAGCGCCACCCCGAAAAGGCGCATAAGCCCGACAATGCCCAGCCGAAAAAGCCGGACTGGATCAGGGTCAAGGCGCCGACGTCGGAAGGCTACAAGCAGACCCGCGATATCCTGCGCGAGAAAAAGCTGGTGACGGTCTGTGAAGAGGCCGGTTGTCCGAATGTGGGCGAATGCTGGTCGGCGGGCCATGCCACCATGATGATCATGGGCGACATCTGCACGCGCGGCTGTTCCTTCTGCAATATCGCCACCGGCAAGCCGCGCGCGCTGGATACGTTCGAGCCGGGCCGCGTGGCCCATGCCGTCTCGGAACTGGGTCTGAAGCATGTGGTCATCACATCCGTGGACCGCGACGATCTGGAGGATGGCGGGGCCGAGCATTTCGCCATGACCATCCGCGCGATCCGGCACCGCTCGCCGGATACCACGATTGAAATTCTGACGCCGGATTTCCTGAAATGCCCGCCTTCTGCCTTGGAAAAAGTGGTCGAGGCGCGGCCCGATGTGTTCAACCACAATCTGGAGACCGTGCCGGGGCTTTACCCCTCGGTGCGGCCCGGCGCGCGCTATTTCCACAGTCTGCGGCTGTTGCAGAAGGTCAAGGAGCTGGACCCGACGCTGTTCACCAAATCCGGCATCATGGTAGGCTTGGGTGAGGACCGGCAGGGCGTTTCCCAAGTGATGGATGACATGCGCGCGGCGGATGTCGATTTCCTGACCATCGGGCAGTATTTGCAACCTACGCCAAAGCATCACCGCGTTGACCGCTTTGTGACGCCGGATGAGTTCAAGGGCTATGAGACGGCCGCCTATGGCAAGGGGTTCCTGATGGTATCGGCCACACCGCTGACGCGGTCTTCCTATCATGCGGGCGATGATTTTGCCCGTCTGCGGGCGGCGCGGCTGGAAAAGCTGGGGCGCGGCTAGGGCTGCTTCAGGCTATGGGCGAGGGGCCTGCCTTAGTCCACCGCTGGCACGATCTTGAGGTAGGCGGCCACCGCCTGCCGGTCGGATTCGGGCAGTCTGGCCATGTTTTCGACCACATGCGCCATATGACCGCCGACCGAATCGAACTCTGGCGTGAAGCCGGAGGTCAGGTATTCGACAATTTCCGATTCGGACCATGTCAGTTTGCCGGGGGTGATATTGGGGATATTGCCCTTGCCGGACGGGTTGGGCGCACCAGCGAGCCAGCGCGATCTGTCCAAGCCCCCTAATGCATTGCGCGGGGTATGGCATTCGCCGCAATGGGCCAGAGCTTCGGCGATATAGCGGCCACGGTTCTGGGCCTCGGTCAGATCGCCGGTGATCACCCAGTCATGGCTGACAAACATCAGCTTCCACAGGCCCAAGGTACGGCGGATGTTGATGGGGAATCCCACCTGATGCGGTTGGCTCGCGGTGGACGAGGCGGGCAGGCCATCCATGAAGGCCTTGAGATTGACAACATCCTGCGGCTGCATCTTGTTATAGGCATTGTAGGGCAGGGCGGGGAAATAATGTCCGTCGTCAGGGGAAACGCCGTCCTGAATGGCGCGGGCAAAGGCCTCGACCGTCCAGCCGCCGATGCCTGCCTGCGGATCGGGCGAGATATTGGGCGCGATGAAAGTGCCGAAATCGGAGGGAAACGCCTGACCGCCCGCCAGCACCAGCATGTCCGCGCCCGCAGCCCCCGCCGCGGCATGGCATGAGGCACAGCCTGCCGCCCAGAACACCGCCTCGCCCTGTACCGCATCGCCCGTCAGCCCTTGCACTGCCGCCACCGAACCGGCACGCGGCGCGGTCAGCAGGATAAATCCGGCAAGGCCGACCAGAGCAAGACCGCCAAGGGTGACGGCCAAACGGGGCAGGGTCAAACGGGACATGGGCGACCTTTCACAACCTTGCGGCACAGCACCGCTTTGGCATCAGGCTACACCATATCTTTGACCGCAGGGGGCGAAATTCCGTGCATTTCCGCAGCTTCGGCCGTTCACAAAGCCGTTTACGGCTTGCCGTTCACGGTCAGCCAGTCTGGCCAGCCCCAGAGCCATTCGATGCCGAACAGCGCAAAGCAGAGCAATATGACCCCCAGCACCAGCTTGACCCGCCCCCAGGATGGCGGGTTGCGCGCCCATTGCGCCATCCGCACGAACCAGATCGGGTTCATGCCGCACCTTCGTCGGTAAAGCGCACCTTGCCGATATAGGGCAGGTTGCGATTGCGTTGGGCAAAGTCGATGCCGTATCCCACCACGAATTCGTCGGGGATTTCAAAGCCTGTCCAGGTGGCCTTGATCGGCACCTCACGCCGACTTGGCTTGTCCAGCAGCGCGCAGACCTCCAACCGCGCAGGCTCGCGCGATTTCAACAGCTTGACGACATGATGCAGGGTAAAGCCGGTGTCGACGATATCCTCAACCACCAGCACATCCCGCCCCGCGATCTCGCCGCGCAAATCCTTCAGGATCTTCACCTCGCGCGAGGAATGCATCGCATCGCCGTAAGACGAGGCTTCCAGAAAATCGACCTCGACCGGCAGATGGATCTCGCGCACCAGATCGGCAATGAACACGAAAGACCCGCGCAACAGCCCCACGACAACCAGCTTGTCGCAATCGGCATAATGGGTGGTGATCTCTCGCGCCAAAGCCTCGACCCGCGCGGCAATCGCCTTGGCCGAGATCATCTGGTCGATAACATAGGGTCTGTGTGGCATGTGGCCCCCTTGATTTCCGCCTCACACCTACTCAATAGAGCGGGGCAAGTCACGCCGAAGGTTGCAATGCCCGCCCATTCCGAAACCAAACACCTGCCCTATAGCGCCCAGCAGATGTATGATCTGGTGGCCGATGTCGCGCGCTACCCCGAGTTCCTGCCCTGGACCGCCGCCGCCCGCATCCGCTCGCGCAAACCCGTCGAGGGGGGCGAGGTGATGGAGGCCGATCTGGTGATCAGCTTCAAGGTCTTCCGCGAACGCTTTGGCAGCCGCGTGACGCTCTTGCCCGATCAGGGACGCATCCTGACCGAATATATCGACGGGCCGTTCAAACACCTGAAATCGGTCTGGAGCTTTCACGATGTCGAAGGCGGCTGCGATGTGGCCTTCACCGTTGACTTCGAATTCCGCAACGCCATCCTCGCGGGCATCATCGGCATGGTCTTCAACGAAGCCATGACCCGCGTCGTCCGCGCCTTCGAGACCCGCGCGGCCCAGCTTTACAGATAGGCCCAGCGTTTCACCTTGGCCCAAATACTCCCGCCGGAGGCTCCTGACGCAACTGCAGGAAGCCTCCGGCGGGGATATTTAAGAACAGATGAAAGGCCAAGGGTAGGGTGCGTGCTTGTCACGCACCTTTCGCGCTCGGTCACGAGTTCAGCTCGTAGGCCCGTTCGCCATGCACCGACAGGTCAAGCCCGTTGACTTCGGTTTCCAGATCGACCCGCAGCGGTGTCAGCAGGGCGCAGAGTTTGATCAAGGCCCAGCTTGCCACGGTGGTCCAAAGGCCCACCACCGCCAGCCCGCCGAGTTGCGCGGCCCATGTGCCTGCGCCCAGAACCGCCACCATCACCGTGCCGAAAATCCCGCCCACACCATGCACGGCAAAGACGTCCAGCGTGTCGTCGATGTGCAGACGGTTCTTCACCAGCAGCACCATCTCCTGACACAAGATCCCCGCAACACCACCGATCACCAGCGCCGCCACCGGACCGACATAGCCCGAGGCGGGGGTGATCGAGGCCAGCCCCGCAATTGTCCCCGTCACCAGACCCACCAGCGAGGCGCGGCCGAACTTGATCCGCTCCCACGCCGCCCATGACAGGCTGGCGGCGGCGGCTGACAGATGCGTGACCGTGATCGCCATCGCCGCCTGACCGTTGGCCGCCAGCGCCGAGCCGCCGTTGAAGCCGAACCAGCCCACCCAGAGCATCGCCGCCCCGATCATCACCATGCCCGGATTATGGGGCGGGGTGGTTTTGTGTTTGCGCGGGCCAAGCGCCACGGCGATCACCAGCGCCGCGATCCCTGCGGTTTCATGCACCACGATGCCGCCTGCGAAATCGCGCACGCCCATTGCCCCGAAGATGCCACCATCCGCCAGCATCCCGCCGCCCCAGATCCAATGTGCGACCGGCGCATAGACCACCAGCATCCACGCGCCCGAGAACAGCAGCACAAAGCCGAATCCCACCCGCTCGACATAGGCCCCCACGATCAGCGCGGGCGTGATCACGGCGAAGGTCATCTGATAGGCAAAGAACAGGATCTCGGGCAGGCTGCCGGTCAGGCTGTCCACGGTCACGCCGTTGAGGAACAGCTTGCCCATCCCGCCCCAGACCGCGCCCTGACCGCCAAAAGCGATCGAATAGCCTGCGCCCAGCCATAGCACGCTCATCAATGCGGCGATGGCAAAGCAGTGCATGAAGACCGACAGCACATTTCTTGCCCGCACAAGACCACCGTAAAACAGCGCAAGGCCGGGCAGGGTCATGAACAGCACAAGGGCTGTGGCAATCAGGATAAAGGCGGTGTCGGCGGCGTTCATGGCAGCTCCGGTCGTTGCGGTGCTGCCGTTGAAACGGGCAAATCAGCGCGCAGAAAAGCCTCATGCGGTGCGGGAGTGGCTGATTTTCAGGGCGTTTCGCAAACTGCGTGAAAAATGGGCGGATTTTTCCGGTCTGCGCTGATCATTCGGGCGTGGGTGAAATCACACCAAAGCCCGCGCCAGCAGAGCCAAGGCATGATCTCGGGCGGCTTTGCGGACTGCCGCGCGGCCCTTGGCACCGAACTCGACAGTCTCAGAGATCACGGGCTTGCCCTTTTGCGCCAGTGCAAAGCAGACGCGGCCTTCGGGCTTGAACTCGGACCCGCCGGGACCGGCGATGCCGGTGGTGGACACCGCCAGATCGGCGCGGCTATGGGCCAGCGCCCCCGTTGCCATTTCCTGCGCCACCTGTTCCGAGACCGCGCCAAAGGCCGCCAGTGTTTCCGCAGACACGCCCAGCATGGCGATCTTGGAGTCATTGGAATAGGTGACAAAGCCGCAGTCCACCACATCGGACGACCCCGCGATGTCGGTCAGGGCCGCCGCGACCATGCCGCCCGTGCAGCTTTCGGCGGTGGCGATGCGGTATCCCCAATAGCGCGCGGCTTGCAGCAACTCGGGCGTCGTCATGCTGTTACCCCATCATCAGGATCATCGGGATATGGTAAAGGGCGGCGGCAATGAGGCTGGCAAGTCCGGCAAAAACGCCAGCCCAAAGATCATCCAGCATCACCCCGGCCGCATCATGGCGGCGGTCGGCGCGGCCCACAAGCCACGGCTTCCAGATGTCAAACAGCCGGAAGAACAGAAAGGCCGCCACGGGCGCGGGCCAAGGCAGAAAGCCTTCAAAGCCGCGTGACCACAGGGCGGCGGCGGGGAACAGAAAGGCGATCCATTGGCCTGCCACCTCGTCGATGACAAATTCCGACGGGTCTTCGCCGGGTTTGCCCGCCAGTTCTACGCCCACCGCCCAGAACCCCAGCCCTGTCACGGCGACAGTCGCCACGACCAGCACCGGAAAGCCCGCGTAGCGGTCGATCAGCATGGCCAGAATGATTGCCACCAGCGATCCCCAAGTGCCGGGGGCGGGGCGCAGCAAGCCGACGCCAAAGAATGTCGCCAAGGCCCGCGTCATGCGCGCACCAGTGCTGCGGTGGCAAGGGCGGCGATGCCCTCTTCGCGCCCCGTAAAGCCCAGACGTTCCGAGGTGGTGGCTTTGACGCTGATCCGGTCCATCTCTACTCCCATAATCTTGGCCAAGGCGGCGCGCATGGCTTCGGCATGTGGGCCGATCTTGGGGCGTTCGCAAACCAATGTCACGTCACAGTTGGCAAGGCTGAAGCCACGGGCGGCAACACGCTCCATCGCGTGGCGCAGGAAAATCGCGCTGTCAGCGCCCTTCCATTGCGGATCGGAGGGCGGGAAATGCCTGCCGATATCGCCCTCGGCCAGCGCGCCATAGATCGCATCGGTCAGCGCATGCATGCCGACATCGGCATCGGAATGGCCCAGAAGCGCCTTGCCATGCGGCAGTTTCACCCCGCAAAGCCAGACGTGATCGCCATCGGTAAAGGCATGCACGTCATAGCCATTGCCCAGTCTGATATCCATGCGTCTGCCCTTCAGGATCGCTTCGGCCCGCTGGAAATCCTGCGGGTAGGTCAGTTTCAGATTGTCCTCATGGCCTTCGACGATGGCAACCGTCAAGCCTGCCGCGCGCGCCACTTCGACATCATCGGCGGCATTGCCGGGGTGGGCGTCATGGGCGGCAAGAATGGCGTCATAGCGAAAGCCCTGCGGGGTTTGCGCGCGAAACAGCCCCGAACGGTCTTGCGTGCCGGACACCAGTCCAGCATCGCCGCGCCACAGCGCATCGCTGATCGGCAGGGCCGGGGCCGCGCCTGCGTGATCGTCCAAAGCGGTCAGCACATTGGCAATCACCGATCCCGGCACCAAGGGCCGCGCGCCGTCATGGATCAGCACCCGGGTCACGCCGCTGCCTGCCAAAGCCCGCAACGCATTATGGACCGAGGCCGCGCGGGTGGCACCGCCTTCGACCAATTCGATATCGCCCCCCAAGGTCTGCGCCCATGCGCGGTCTTCGGGATGAATCGTCAGCACACGGCGAAAGCCTGCAAACGCCTCAAGAGTATGGGCCAGCACAGGCCGCCCCGCCAGCATCTGCCACTGCTTGGGCAGATCGCCACCCGCACGGGTGCCACGCCCTGCGGCGGTGATGATTGCGACTGTGGTCATGCACTTCCTCTTTGTTTCTGTCTATGACAAGGCGGGGGCGATGACAATCTGGCCGCGAAATGCAGCTAGTCCGCCTATTATTTGTGCATTGCATGAATTTAAGGCATATAACTGTGGTCAGCCCCTTGGTCTTTGCCGGCGGCAGGCGCATCTATTCGGAATGAAGGTTCAACCCATGCCCTATAACCTTGGCACGATCACGCTGACCCCGCCGGTGCTGTTGGCCCCGATGGCGGGGATTACGGATTTGCCCTTCCGCCGTCTGGTGGCGCGCTTTGGCGTGGGCTTGGTGGTTTCGGAAATGGTCGCCAGTCAAGAGGTGGTGCAGGCCAAACCCTTGGCGCGGGCGCGGGCCGAACTGGGGTTCGGCGAAAGCGCTACCGCTGTGCAACTGGTGGGACGCGAGGCGCATTGGATGGCCGAAGCCGCGCGCTTTGTCGAAGCACAGGGCGCGCAGATCATAGACATCAATATGGGTTGCCCCGCGAAACGTGTGACAAGCGCGGGCGGATCGGGGGCTTGCGGCTCGGCGCTGATGCGCGATCTCGATCAGGCGCTGCGGTTGATCGAGGCGGTGGTGGGTGCCGTGTCGGTGCCGGTCACGCTGAAAACCCGTCTGGGGTGGGATGATGACAGCCTGAATGCGCCGGAATTGGCCGCAAGGGCCGAAGCTGCGGGCATCCGCATGGTGACGATCCACGGTCGCACCCGCTGTCAGTTCTATAAGGGCCGCGCCGATTGGGCGGCGATCCGCGCGGTGAAGGATGCGGTTTCGATCCCCGTCATTGCCAATGGCGATATTGTCGATGTGGCAACGGCGCGGCTGGCGTTGCAGCAATCGGGCGCGGACGGGGTGATGATCGGGCGCGGCGCACAGGGCGCACCGTGGCGCTTGGCACAGGTGGGGGCGGCTTTGTGGGGCAGGCCTGCGCCTGTGGTGCCGCAAGGGGCAGATCTGGCCGATCTGGTGATCGGGCATTATCAGGACGTGCTGTCCTTCTATGGCCGCGATCTGGGTGTGAAGGTCGCGCGCAAGCATCTGGGCTGGTTCATGGACGAGGCGGGCGCCCTGACGGGCCGCGATGCGATCCTGACCGCGCAAGACCCCGCGCAGGTTGAAATCCTGCTGGCCCGCACCTTTACAGACCAAGCGGAGGCGGCATGAGCGAACCCGACGCATCGGCCCTTTGGGCATCGCTGCCGCTGCCAGCCCTGCTGGTCGGTCCCGACAACCGCATTTCCGAGGTGAACCCTGCGGCGGAAACCTTTTTGAATCTGTCCTCGCGCAGCCTTGTCGGGCATCCGGTGCTGGATCGTCTGTCCATTGATGCGCCGATGGATGATGCCTTTGCCCGCGCCCGCGCCAATCGCGCGCCGCTGTTCATTGCCGAAGCCGATGTGACCACGGGCGAGCGTGCGCCGGTGCAATGCGCGCTTCAGGTCGCCCCTTTGCAGGATGCCGAGGGCGTGCTGATCCTGCTGATCTCGCCGCGCGAGATTGCGGATCGGCTGGGGCGGTCTTTGTCGATTTCGGCGGCGGCCAAATCGGCCATCGGCATGGCGGAAATGCTGGCGCATGAAATCAAGAACCCGCTGGCGGGGATTTCAGGGGCCGCGCAATTGCTGGCGATGGGGCTTTCGCCCGAGGATCGGGAATTGACCGATCTGATCGTCGAGGAAACCCGCCGTGTGGTCAAACTGCTGGAACAGGTCGAACAGTTCGGCAACCTGCGCCCACCCGCCCGCCGCGCGGTGAATATCCATGATGCGCTGGACCGCGCGCGGCGTTCGGCTTTGGTCGGGTTTGGCGCGCAGATGACCATCATCGAGGATTACGATCCGTCCTTGCCCGCCACCTATGTTGACCCTGACCAGTTGATGCAGGTGTTCCTGAACCTGTTGAAGAACGCCTCGGAAGCTGCTGGTTCCAAAGGCGGAACCATCCGGTTGCGGACCTTTTATGATCGTGCGTTGCGGCGGCGGCGCAAGGATGGCACCGGTGCTGCCCTGCCGCTTCAGATCGAGATTTCCGACGACGGCCCCGGCATCCCCGCCGACATTGCCGCCGATATATTCGAGCCTTTCGTATCAGGGCGCGAGAACGGCACCGGGCTGGGCTTGGCCTTGGTGTCCAAAATCATATCCGACCACGAGGGCTGGATTTCCGTCGACAGCTCCCCCGGTCGCACCGTGTTCCGCCTGTCGCTGCCGATGGCCCCGCGTGAGATTACAGAGGAGACTCGCTGATGGATGGCACAGTTCTTGTAGCCGATGACGACCGCACGATCCGCACGGTCCTGACCCAGGCGCTGACGCGGGCGGGGTGCAAGGTGCATGCCACCTCCAGTCTGATGACGCTGATGCGCTGGGTCGAAGAGGGCAAAGGTGATCTGGTGATTTCCGATGTCATCATGCCGGACGGCAACGGGCTGGAAGCGCTGCCGCAAATCGCCAAACTGCGCCCCGGCCTGCCGGTGATCGTGATTTCGGCGCAAAACACCATCATGACCGCGATTCAGGCCGCCGAGGCCGAGGCCTTTGACTATCTGCCGAAACCCTTCGATCTGCCTGATCTGATGAAGCGATCAGCCAAGGCGCTTGACGTGAAACGGCGGGCAAAGCCGGCGGTGGCGGTGACCCCGCGCGAAGAGGGCGACGATCTGCCCTTGGTGGGGCGCACGCCTGCGATGCAGACGCTCTACCGGCTGGTGGCGCGGGTGATGAATGCGGATCTGCCGGTGCTGATCACCGGCGAATCCGGCACGGGCAAATCCCTGATCGCACGGGCGATTCACGATTTCTCGGACCGGCGGTCACAGCCTTTTGTGGTGGCGCAGGCGGGCGATCTGGGCGGCGTGGACGGCATCTCGGCACTGCTGGCCAAATCGCGCGGCGGATCGCTTGTGCTGGACGAGGTTTCGGATTTCGACGAGGACGCGCAGGCCCGTCTGGTGCGGATGCTGGATGTGATGGGCGCGCATGCCCCCCGCATCATGGCCAACTCGCAAGCCGATCTGACGCAAGCGATGGAGGCGGGGCGGTTCCGCAAGGATCTGTATTACCGGTTGGGGGGGGTCACCTTGGCCGTGCCGCCCTTGCGTGAACGGGTCGAGGATATTCCGCTTTTGGCCGAGCATTTCCTTTCCCGCGGGGCGCGCGATCTGGGGGTTGAACGCAGGCTTTCGGCGGACGCGCTTGCGCTGATCCGCGCGCATCCCTGGCCCGGCAACGTGCGGCAGTTGGAAAATACCCTGCGACGCTTGCTTGTCACCTCGTCCGAGCCGGAAATCAGCAAGGCCGAGGTGGAAATGGCCTTGGGCGGCGCGCAGGCCATGCCTCTGCCGCGCAGCGGCGCGGTGGATGGCGAGAAGCTTTCCGCCTCGGTCGCGCGGCATCTGAAGCGCTATTTCGACCTGCATGGCGGGCAATTGCCGCCCGCGGGTGTCTATGACCGCATCCTGCGCGAGATGGAGATTCCGCTGATCGAGATCGCCTTGGATGCGACGGGGGGCAATCAGGCCAAATGTGCGGATCTGCTTGGGATCAACCGCAATACTTTGCGTAAGAAGATCACCGACCTCGATATTCAGGTGACACGTCGCCGCAAACTGATGTAAAACCGCAACATCAAGCGTGTCATGGATGTCGCGGCATTCCTCTGGCACAAGATGTTGCAGGCCAGCGCCTGCGTAACAGTGGGATAAGGGTATCGTGCAAGGCGCCTATCGCAGCAGCACTTGGCTGCGCTTCAACAAACTGAGGCGCAAAAAGCGGGTGCAGACGGGCATGACCTTTGCCTTGGTGTTCCTTGGGCCTTTGCTGGCCGTGGCCACGTTTCTGGCCTTGGGATTTCTGAACCAAAGCGCCAATAGCCCGTTCTTGCGGGTGATCTTGCTGGCGGACTTCGTCTATGTGCTGGTGGTGGCGGCGCTTGTGATGGCGCGGGTGGTGCGGATGATCTCCGACCGGCGCAGCCAGTCGGCGGGCTCGCGGTTGCACCTGCGGCTGACCATGGTTTTCGCGGTTGTGGCGCTGATTCCCACCGTTCTGGTCGCGGTTTTCGCGGTGCTGACCCTGAACGTCGGGCTTGAGGGCTGGTTTTCCGAGCGGGTCCGCAATGTGGTCGGATCATCGCTTTCTGCCGCGCAGGCCTATGAGGAAGAACACCGTGGCGCGCTGTCGGCCGATGCCAATTCTTTTGCCGCCTATCTGAATGTGGCCAAGCAATCGACCTTTTTCTTTGATGACAATCAGGTCCGCCCGATTCTGACGCAAGGCCAGAAGGCCGTGCAGCGCGGCTTGAAAGAGGCGTTTCTTGTCGATGGTGCGGGCAATCTGAAGACACGCGGTGAGCGGTCTTACCTGTTCGATTTCGAAGCGCCCGCCGCCACGGATATCGCCCAAGCCAAGGCAGGCGAGACTGTGGTGATCGAGGATTGGGCCAACAACGAATTCCGTGCGCTGGTGCATCTGGACGCTTTTGCCGACCGCTATCTCTATATCTCGCGGCAGGTTGATGGGAATATTCTGTCCCTGCTGGATGAAACCAAAGAGACGGTCGCGCTGTATCAGCAACTTGAGTCTGAACGTGGCAAGCTGTTGTTCAACTTCGGACTTTTGTATCTTGGCTTTGCACTGATCCTGATTCTGGCTGCGATCTGGCTGGGGCTTTGGTTTGCCGAACGCCTGAGCCGTCCGGTCGGGCGGCTTGCGGGGGCCGCGCTGCGGGTGGGCGATGGCGATCTGGATGTGCAGGTGCCGGAAGAAGACACCGATGACGAGATTTCCATGCTGGGCCGCCTGTTCAACCAGATGACGCGGCAGTTGAAAGGCCAGCGCGCGGCGCTTCTGGACAGCAACCGCCAGACCGAGGAACGCCGCCGCCTGTTCGATTCCGTGCTGTCCAATGTGACGGCGGGGGTGATCGGACTGGACGCCGAAGGCCGGATCGAATTTGCCAACCGCGCGGCGGAACGTCTGCTGGATTTTTCCGAAGGCGGTGCGGCGCTTGCGGTGGCGGTGCCGGAATTCGCGGCGCTGTTTGACCGGCTGGTCGAGGGCGGCGGATCGGCGGTGCAGGAAGAAATCCGGCTGACCCGCAAGGGCAAGCTGGAAAGCCTGCTGGTGCGGATGAGCGTGCGGCGCGCGGGCGATGACAACCTTGAAGGCTATGTCATTGCGTTTGATGATGTCACCGATCTGGTGTCTGCGCAAAGGATGGCGGCTTGGGGCGATGTAGCGCGACGGATCGCGCATGAAATCAAGAACCCGCTGACCCCGATCCAGCTTTCGGCGGAACGGATCAAGCGCAAGTTCGGCCCGCAGGTGCAAGACCGTGATGACCTTGATCAGTATACTGATGTAATTGTGCGCCAAACCAATGACTTGCGCCGCATTGTTGATGAGTTTTCCAAGTTCGCCCGCATGCCCGAACCAGATCGGCGCGACACCGATCTGACGGCCTTGGTCAAGGCGGCGGTGATGCTGCAGGAAAACGGCCAGCCCGATGTGCGCTTTCTGCGGTCCTTGTCCGAGGTGCCAATTCAGCTTGAAATCGACGGCACCATGATCGGGCAGGCGTTAACAAATCTGATTAAGAACGCCGGTGAAGCTATTGAAACTAAAATCGAAAGTGGCGTTCCTGAAGGATACAAGGGTGAAATCCGCGTGGACCTTTTGACCGAAGGCACCGAGGCTGTGATCCGCATTGCCGACAATGGCACGGGCCTGCCGCCGGATCGGGCGCGACTGTTTGAACCCTATGTGACGACGCGCGAAAAAGGCACCGGATTGGGCCTGCCCATCGTCAAGAAGATCATTGAAGAGCATGGCGGGACGCTGATCCTGACGGACGCGCCCGTGTTTGAAGGTAACACCCATGCCGGGGCGATGGCGGAAATCCGTTTGCCCTTGGCCCCGCGCAAGCGGACGGGACGTAACGGGGCCGCGTTGGCCCAGGGGGGCGCATGAGCAATATTCTGATCGTCGATGACGAAAAAGACATTCGCGAACTGATCGGGGATATTCTGAAGGACGAAGGCTATACCATTCGTCTTGCAGCAAATTCTGACGATTGCATGGCCGAGATCGACGCCGAACCGCCCAGCCTGATGATCCTTGATATCTGGCTGAAAGACAGCCGGATGGACGGGATCGACATTCTGAAATCGGTGAAGCGCGACAACCCCGATATTCCGATTGTCATCATCTCGGGGCATGGCAACATTGAAATCGCGGTGGCGGCGATCAAGCAAGGGGCTTACGATTTTATCGAAAAACCCTTTAATATCGATCAGTTGATGGTCGTTGTGTCGCGTGCGATGGAAACTTCGCGCCTGCGCCGTGAAAATGCCGATCTGCGACGTCGCGATGTGACCTCATCCGAGATGCTTGGATCAAGTACGTCCTTCAAGGCATTGAAATCACAACTGGAAAAGGTCACAAAGTCGAACGGGCGCGTTATGCTTGCCGGGCCTGCCGGTTCGGGCAAAGAGATGGCGGCGCGTTTCATCCATTCCAACTCCAACCGTGCGGGGGCGGCTTTTGTGTCGGTCTCCTCGGCCACGGTCGAACCCGAGCGGATGGAAGAAGTGCTGTTCGGCCGCGAAACGGGTGAGCGGGGCGTTGAGAAAGGTCTGTTGGAACAGGCGCATGGCGGCGTGGTCTATTTCGACGAAGTGGCCGATATGCCTTTGGGAACACAGTCAAAAATCCTGCGTGTGCTGACCGAGCAGCAGTTCACCCGTGTCGGTGGATCGACCAAGGTGCGGGTGGATTTGCGGGTGATCTCCTCGACCACCCGTGATTTGAGAACGGAAATCGGCGCGGGCCGGTTCCGGCAGGAACTTTATGACCGGCTTAACGTGGTGCCGATTGCGGTGCCGTCGCTGGAAGAACGCCGCGAGGATATTCCCGAACTGACCGCCCATTTCATCGAGATGTTCCACCGCACCCAAGGCCTGCCGCAGCGCAGCCTGACCCCCGAGGCCGAGGCGATGTTGCAGACAATGCAATGGCCGGGCAACGTGCGGCAGTTGCGCAATGTGATCGAGAGGGTGCTGATTTTGGGCGAACCGTCCGGCCCGATCGAGGCGCGGGAATTGCCGGGGCAGGAAGTCTCGGCCGATCCGGGCGGGCGGCTGGTGCTGGGCGGGGCGATGGCCACGCTGCCGCTGCGCGAGGCCCGCGAGGTGTTCGAACGCGAGTATCTGCTGACCCAGATCAACCGCTTTGGTGGCAATATCAGCCGCACGGCAGGCTTTGTCGGCATGGAGCGTTCGGCCCTGCACCGCAAGCTGAAGTCGCTGGGCGTGGTGGGCGGGACCAAGGGTGGTGAGCAGAACGGCGCGGATGAGGACGAAGATTCCGAGGGCGCGCCGTAAAGGGGCCAACTTGCGCCGAAAATTGGCGTTTTGGGGCTGGAATCTGCAAACCTTGCAAGACATACTTGGGATGTCCGTATAGGGAACGGACATCAGCGCGACTACAACAAGGAAAAGAACACGATGGCCGCCGATAAACAGAATTTGCAGGACGCCTTTCTGAACCATGTTCGGAAATCCAAGGTTCCCGTCACAATTTTCCTGATCAACGGGGTCAAGCTTCAGGGCGTGATCACGTGGTTTGACAATTTCTGCGTGCTGCTGCGCCGCGACGGGCAATCGCAACTGGTGTACAAGCATGCGATCTCGACGATCATGCCGGGTGGTCCGGTCAACCTATATGAAGGTGAAGACTGATCTCTGATCTGCCCGAAGACGATGAGGACGATCCGCTGTTCGAAGATGGCGGGATGGATGCCTATGAAACGGCAGAGGCGCCAACGCGCGCCTATGTGCTGCATCCCGATCTGAAATCCGCCAAAACGCGACGGATGCCCGAACACGGGCTGGCCGAGGCTGTGTCGCTGGCCCATGCCATGCCGAACATGGATGTGCTGGGGGCCGAGGTGGTGCGCCTGCCGCGCGTGCATCCGGGGATGCTGTTCGGGTCCGGCAAGGTTGAGGAGCTGAAAACCCGCTTTGCCGCACTGGAGATTGATCTGGTGCTTGTGGACGGCCCTGTGTCGCCGGTGCAGCAGCGCAATCTGGAAAAGGAATGGGGCGTCAAGCTGTTGGACCGCACCGGTCTGATCCTTGAGATTTTCGCGGATCGGGCGCGCACCCGTGAAGGCGTGTTGCAGGTGGAACTGGCGGCGCTGTCCTATCAGCGCACGCGGCTGGTGCGGGCATGGACCCACCTTGAACGCCAGCGCGGCGGCTTTGGTTTTGTCGGTGGTCCGGGGGAAACCCAGATCGAGGCCGACCGGCGCGCGATTGACGATCAGGTGATCCGGCTGAAGCGACAGTTGGACCGCGTGGTGAAAACCCGCGAGTTGCATCGCGCCTCGCGCCGCAAGGTGCCGTTCCCGCTGGTGGCGCTGGTGGGCTATACCAACGCCGGAAAATCCACGCTGTTCAACCGGATGACGGGGGCGGATGTTCTGGCCAAGGACATGCTGTTCGCCACGCTGGACCCGACGATGCGCGGGATCGTGCTGCCTTCGGGGCGCAAGATCATCGCCTCGGACACGGTGGGGTTCATTTCCGATTTGCCGACGCAACTGGTCGCGGCCTTTCGCGCCACGCTGGAAGAGGTGCTGGAGGCCGATCTGGTGCTGCATGTGCGCGACATCAGCCACCCCGAATCTGCCGAGCAGGCGGCGGATGTGGCGGATATTCTGGCCTCATTAGGCGTGCGCGCCGGTGTTCCGATGTTCGAGGTCTGGAACAAGCTGGATCTGGTGGATGCGAGCCAGCACGAGGCTTTGGCGGTGCAGGCCGCAAACCGGCAAGGCGTGTTTCCCGTCTCGGCCCTGACGGGTGAGGGGGTTGAGGCGCTGCTGGAGGCGGTGTCGGTCGCCTTTGACGAGGCAAAGTCGGAACGGCGGCTGGAGTTGTCCTTTGCGGAAGGCAAGCGGCGGGCTTGGTTGCATGGCGAGGGCGTGGTGCTGGCCGAGGTTCAGGGCGAGGATGGCTGGCAGATCGACGTGCTGTGGACAGCGCGTCAGGAAAAGCGGTTCCGCGAGTTGTAAGGCCGAAGCGGGGGGCGCGCCCCCCGCACCCCTGCGAGTATTTGGGCCAAGATGAAACGCAATTTTAGATAAGTTTTATTGGGTTTTGGCGCCATTCGGCGCGGGTCAGGCGCAGATAGACGGAGTCGCACCATTCATCGCCCCATTGCAGGGTGTTTTGCGCGCGGTGGGTTTCGGTGAAACCATGGCGGGCCAGCAGGGCGAGGGACGCGGCATTTCTTGGATCGGCTTCGGCGATCAGGTGCGGAACCTTGTGATGGTGGAACAGATGCGGGATCAGGGCAGTCAGCGCCTCGGTCCCGAAGCCCTTGCGCCAGTGGTCGGGGTGCAGCAGAAAGCCGATTTCGGGCAGCATCCATGCGCCTGCCTTGCCGATGATCTGACCGGCATGTTCGATCAGGAAATCGTCGCTTTCGGTCTTGGGCCGCGCGATCATGCGGTGGAGCCAGTCTATCGACTGGTCAAGCCGGTCATGCGGCGGGGTGGACCAATAGCGCATCGCGCGCGGATCGGACAGCAAGCCATGCACCGCCATCAGATCCGCAGCGGTGGCGCGGCGCAGGGTAAGCCGTGACGTGATGATCCTGTCGGGGATCATGGCGGCAGTCTCATTGAACAGGCGTCAGCACTGTGATGCCCACAGCCGCCGCGCGTGCCAGTTCGGGATCAAGCGACATTGGGATATATTCACCGCGCCGCCACAATTCGCCCAAGTCATCGTAGTGCCGCGACAGCGGGTGGCCCGATTGCCCCGTTGACAGGATAAACACCGATGAGTCGGGGTCCGCAAAGTCGTAGACGCCACGATAGCCGCCACCGTGGACGTTCAGATAGGGGTTGGCCCCCGTGCCTTTGGTGCGCCCGCGCATCAGAGTGGTATCGCCGCCGCTGGTGGATTGGCGGATATTGACGAAATAGCGCAGCACCGGCACATCGCCCAGAACGGGATGGTCATGCGTGGCCTGATGCAGATCGCCCCAGCGCCAGCTTTCCAGATCCGGCCCGTTGGTTTCGGTCAGGTGCAGCAGCGCCTCGTCCAGTGCGATGCGGGCGATGTCGGCGCAGCTTTCCACCGCCGCCGATTGGATCACATCGCACCAGACCGCTGCGCCATCGGTATTGCGATAGACGCGTTCGATAAAGTCGGGCTGCGGATGGGTGAATTTCTCGGCCATCGGGCCAAGTTCGTCTTGCGTCAACCGGTTTTGCAGCGCGCGCAGCCAAGCCTCGGCGATCAGGGGTTCGGGCAGATGTTCGTTCATCTCGCCGTTCCATTCGGCCAGCAGGGTCAGGGCGCGTTGGCGCAGGCGTTCGGGGGAGCCTTCGGGGGCAGCCTCGCCGGTAAACCACAGATCGGCGCCAATCAGTGGCAGCAAGAGCCGCGCGGTGGGAGAGACAGTATCAAGCTGTGCCTCGATAAAGCTGTCGCGGGTATGGACCTCACGCGTTTTCATCAGGGCAAGCCAGCGCTGGATACGTTGCGTGTCGCCCCAGTCATAGCTGACATGGTTGGGGAAGGGGCGGTCAACGGTCTTGTTGTTGGTATTGCCAAGAAGGCCCGATGTCGGGTTCAGAAGTTGCGGGTTGTCTTCATAGGGCAGGGTGCCGGTCCAGCGGTTTGCGCCCTCCCATCCGGGGGCGGGCATCCGGCCCTTGGTGCGGTGTGACGGGTCGCGCGCAGGCATCACGCCGATCATCTGCAAGGCGATGCTGTCGGCATCGGCCAGCGTCAGGTTTTGCGAGGGGGCGATGAACAGACGCCCCGCTTCGATCGCCTCGGCCACTGAGGCCGATCGCATCAGCCGCAAAGCCGCCGTCATCGAGGTATCGGCCCCCGACAGCGCGGTCCATTCCAGTGCCGCGACATGGCCTGCGGGGGTGACAGCGCCCAGATCATAATGCGTGCCGGGCAGGATCGGGCCGCTTTCGGACCAGCGCTGCGTGATGGTGATGGGGTCTTCGCCCTTGACGTTGATGATGGTGCGGCGGGTTTCAAACGGTTTTGGCCCCGTGGGCGTCACATATTCTTCGGGATTCTCGGGGTTTACCCGTTCGATCACCACATCCTGATCGTCCAGATAGCTGGAGGTCAGACCCCAGCCCAGCCTGTCGGACCGACCCACCAGAACCAGCGGCATGCCGGGAATGGTGCCGCCGATCACGCCGCCGGTGGGAAGCTCCAGCCGTGCCAGATACCACAGCGCCGGTGCGGTAAAACCAAGATGGGGGTCGTTGGCCAGCAAAGCCCCCCCAGCGGCAGAACGGGCAGGCAGGGCTGCCCAGACATTGGAAGCCCCTGCAAAGTCGCGGGAATGGAAGGGCGACAGCGGCGTATCCAGATAGGCCTGATCCGATCCGCCCGACCCTGTTTTTGGCGCGGACATCGGCGCGGGCATCAGGCTTGCGTAATCGGGAAGGGCGATCACGGCCTGACCTGCGTCATCGGGCAGGATATCGGCCAGACGATTGGCACCAAGGATCAGCGACAGTTGCGCGCGCAGCACCTCGGATTCAAGTTGGGAGGACAGTTGCAGCGCCATCAGTTTCAGGATCGCGATGCTGTCGGCGGGGGACCATGCCGCGATCTCGTTGGAAAACAGGAAGAATTCCGGCGCACCACGGCCACGCGCGCCCAGATTGACCTGATTGATCCAGGCATTCACGCCCGCCGCATAGGATTCAAGCGCCAGTTTCGTCGGCGCGTCCTGCACCGCGACCGACGATTGCGCCAGCGTGTAAAGATCAAGACGGCGCAGCAATTCGTCGATCTTCACGGTGCGGGTGCCGAAAATTTCGGACAGCTTGCCTTGGGCCGTGCGGCGCAGCATGGTCATCTGCCACAGCCGGTCCTGGGCATGGGCAAAGCCCAGCGCGTAGAACACATCGGTTTCGGTGGCACCAAAGATATGCGGCACATCGGCATTGTTGCGGACAATCTCGACCGGTGCGGAGACGCCGGCGACGCTGAAATCTTCGTCATAATCGGGCAGAGACCGCGACAGCACGTAATACAGCAGCCCCCCCGCCAGTAAGGACAGCACGATCAGGCCGGTGAAAATCCGCAGAAGCCACTGAAAGACAGTCAGCATGAGGGCGCGTCCTTGACGACAGATAATTGAGGTGTTCCTAGTCCATAGCAGACCGAGGGGCAATGGAGTGAGGGCAGCACATGGCAAAGGTGGCGTTTCTGGGCTTGGGCGTGATGGGCTATCCGATGGCGGGTCATCTGGCCGCCAAGGGGCATCAGGTGACGGTTTACAACCGCAATCCGGCCAAAGCGGCGGCTTGGGTGGCACAGCATGGCGGGGCGCAGGCCGCGACCCCGCGCGAGGCCGCGCAGGGTGCCGAATTCGTGATGGCTTGCGTGGGTAATGATGACGATTTGCGCAGCGTTTGTCTGGGGGCGGACGGTGCTTTTGCCGGCATGGCCGAGGGGGCGGTTCTGGTCGATCACACCACGGTATCGGCGGCGGTAACGCGCGAGCTGTCGGGGGTGGCTGCGGCGCAGGGCAAGGGCTTTGTCGATGCGCCGGTTTCGGGCGGGCAGGCGGGCGCGCAAAACGGCATCCTGTCGATCATGTGCGGCGGCACGCAAGCCGACTATGACGCAGCCGAGCCGGTGATGGCCGCATATGCCCGCATCTGCCGCCGTTTGGGTGGCAGCGGCGCGGGGCAACTGGCCAAGATGATGAACCAGATCTGCATCGCAGGGCTGATGCAGGGCCTGTCCGAGGCACTGGCCTTTGGTGAAAAGGCGGGGCTGGATGGCGAGGCGGTGGTTGAAGTCATCGCGCAGGGCGCTGCCGGAAGCTGGCAGATGGTCAACCGCCACAAGACCATGCTGGCCGATACGTTCGATTTCGGCTTTGCCGTGGACTGGATGCGGAAGGATCTGGGAATTTGCCTTGATACCGCCGATCTGATCGGCGCAAAGCTGCCTGTGACTGCTTTGATCGATCAGTTCTACAAGGACGTGCAACTGATGGGCGGCGGGCGCAATGACACCTCAAGCCTGATCCGCCGCTTGCGCTAGGGCCTGATCCGCCGCTTGCGCTAGGGCCTGATCCGCCGCCTGCGTCAAGATGAAGGGCCGGTCCGCAGGGACTGGCCCTTTCCGTCAGATATTGCCCGGCCCAAGCACTTGCTGGTTCAGCCGTGCCAGCGCCCTTTCGGCCCGCGCGATCTCGTCCCGCCCGTAGGACTGGAAATCCAGCCAGCCGTTCGGAAAGAAGGTGCTGCCAAGACGCTGGTTGTGAAGCACATTGATGCGGTCCAGAATCCGCCCGCCCGGCCGGTCATAGGCAACATAGGTTATGGTATTGCTGGATGCGCCAAAGCCCGAGGTGCTTCGCATCGGTGCGGTGACGCCATAGCGCGGATCGCTGGTGGACAGAGACACGCCGCCCAGCCGCCTTGTCGTGGTGCCATCGCGCGCGCCGCGCTGCCAGTCGGTGTGTTCCTCGATATAATCGCTGTCCATCACCAGAACCATCAGGAAGGCCAGTTCCATCGTATCGGCGGCCACCTGCCGGTTGCCGATCACATCGGAACGCGGCGCATCGGCAAAGAACGGGGCCGCGCGCATCTGGCGGGCAACGGTGTCTTTCTCGGCCTCGGTCATGCTGCGGTTGTCGCGGATATCCGCGGCAACGGCATGGGCTGCGGTCTTGGTGCGAAGCACATAGGCTGTCATGTCGTTCTGCATGACCTGCGGATCGCGGATTGCAGCCGAGGCAGGCGCGCGGGTGACCAGCGCCTGCACCTGATCCTTGGCGGCTGTACCGATCTTGCTGCCCAGCGTATCCCAGATCTGCGACACGATAAACGTCCCCGGCACCGAGGCCGAAATCCGCGCCATCGCGTTGAAGGTGCGCTCCATATTGCGGTTGCACACCGCTGACAGCGCCTGATCGACGGCGACCGAGCCGACCGTCGCCGCCTTGCCGAACATCGCGCCCAAGCCTGCGCCGAAACCGATGGTGGCGGCTGTCATGAACAGCTCCATCTTCATCTTGTCCCAATCGGCCTGCGATTGCAGCGTTGCCTTGAATTGGGTGTTGGCGGTGGCATAGGCCGAACCGTAGGGCAAAACCCAGTTCAGATTATAAAGATCCTGAACATTCTGAAGGTCGGCGATATAGTTTTCAATCTGTCCCATGAACAGCTCCCAAAGGCGCAAGAAAAAACATCAGCGGTGCAAAATATGCGCTGATGCTAAGCCTTGGGGGGTATCATGGTCAACCGATCTGCGGGGGCAGGTCTGGAATTCCTGCCCCTGTCGCCAGATCAGGGAATGATGCGGCTGTATTTCACGCCCGACAGGGTGGCCCCGGCGATCAGCCCTTGCTGGCCAAAGACCAAGCCGATGACGGGATCAAGCTCGGTGGTTTCCTTGCCGATGCTGCCGCCCTCTTGCGGGGTGGCATAGCGCACATCCGCCCCCGCCGCCCAGCCGTTGCCGCGCCGGAACGAGGCCAGCGCGCCATCGGTCATGAAGAACAGCGCATGGGCATATTGCTGCGCGCCGATCTGCAAGCCGAAGGTGGCGCGGGTGGCTGAATAGTAATCCACCGTCACCCCGTTGATCCGCAAGGCCCCCCGGCCATAGCCGCCGCCAATGCCAAAGCCCACTTCGGTGACCAGCGGCATGAACAGCACGCCCAGCGACTTGGCGGCCAGATCGCGCGTGCCGGGATAGCGCCCGAACAGATAATCGCGCGTTGCATCCACGCGCGCATCAATCTGCGCCGCGCCGTTCGAGCCGACGCCATTGCCGGTCATCGCCCCGTCGCAAGCCGACAAAAGCAGTGCTGCCCCTGTCGTGCCAAGAAAGGTCCGTCTGGAAAATTTCACCATTTCTTTGCCCCCATGCCTCACCCAAAGCTCATTTGGCTTTGGTTATGGGCAGCTTAGCGGGTTTGCGCGGGGCTGTCATCCGTCTCGAACAAGATGGGCAAAGCCCCGCCATCCTAGTGCAGATCGCGCAGCAGACGGGCGGCGGCGGGCGCGAAATAGGTCAGCACCCCGTCACAACCCGCGCGTTTGAAGGCCAGCAGGCTTTCCATCATCGCGGCTTCGCCATTGATCCAGCCACGATCGGCCGCGCCCTTGATCATCGCGTATTCGCCTGACACCTGATAGGCAAAGGTCGGCGCGCCGAAGGTGTCCTTCACGCGGCGGCAGATATCCAGATAGGGCATTCCCGGCTTGACCATCACCATATCGGCCCCCTCGCGCAGGTCGCGCTCGACCAGCCGCAGGGCCTCATCCGAGTTGGCGGGGTTCATCTGGTAGGTTTTCTTGTCGCCCTTCAGCGCGCCCGAAGCCCCCACCGCATCGCGGAACGGGCCGTAGAATGCGCTGGCATATTTCGCGGCATAGGACAGGATTGCCACATCCTTGTGGCCCGCCCCTTCAAGCCCCGCACGGATCGCGCCGATCCGGCCATCCATCATATCCGACGGCCCGATGATGTCGGCCCCCGCATCGGCCTGTACCAAGGCCATCCGCACCAGTGCCTGAACGGTTTCGTCGTTCAGGATGATGCCATCGCGCACCAGCCCGTCATGGCCCAGGGAATTATAGGGGTCCAGCGCCACATCGGTCATGATGGCCACCTCTGGCACCGCCGCCTTGATCGCACGAATGGCGCGGTTGGTCAGGTTTTCGGGATTCCACGCCTCTTCGCAGGTCTCGGTTCGTAGCGCAGGATCGGTGTAGGGAAACAGGCAAATTGCCGGAATCCCCAGATCGGCTGCGGTTTCAGCGGCAGCCACCACCTGATCGATCGACAGCCGTTCCACCCCCGGCATCGAGGCAATCGGCTCGCGCATGTTTTCCCCGTCGCGCAGGAACAGCGGCCAGATCAGATCGCCCGTGGTGACGCTGTTTTCCTGCACCAAGGCACGGATGGCCGCGCTGCGGCGGGTGCGGCGAAAGCGCGTGGTCGGGGTAGGGGCTGAGATCGGACGCATGAGACGCTTTCCTTCGGGCGTAGCGGGGGTTCTGGGGCTTGCCATGTGCGCTTCTGCCTGACATGGAAAGGCGCGCGTCTCAAGTAGACAATCGGCCGCGCAGGCAAAACCGGGGGATGTTCGGTGCAGTGGTATGATGTGATCTTTGATCTGATCGACATGCGGTCCTTTTCAAACCTTTGGTATTGGATTGTGCTGGCGGTGATGTGGTCTTCGGTCAGCCATTGGGTTCTGGGCGTGCCGTTCGACATGATCTCGCGCGCGCGCCGTTATGGCGGGCAGGCGCAGGCCGATCTGGAAGCACTGGTTCGCATCACCACCGGCCGGCTGTTGCATATCACGCGTACCGCCGGTTCGATGTTGATTGCCGTGGCGGCCTTTATGGTCACGATGCTGCTGGTGCTAGGGTTCTATTACGACGTGGAATTTGCCCAAGCCGTGCTGTTCCTTCTTGTGCCGATGATCCTTGTCACCAGCCTTTCTTTGCGTGCGGCGCTCAGGATCGAGACTGGCCAGTTCGAAGGCCAAGCGCTTGACCGGCTGTTGGCGCGCCACCGTATCACCACGCAACTGATTGGCATGGTGTCGATTTTCGTGACCTCGCTGTTCGGCATGTGGCAGAACATGCATATCGGTATTCTGGGATAAACCATGGCACGGGCAGAGCGGATCGTTCTGGGCGGGGCGCCCGAAGGCTATGACGCGCGGCTTCTGGCCAAGGAACTGGCGCGCGGCGCGCCGGTGATCCATATCGCCCGCGATGACAAGCGGATGGAGGCGATGCGCGCCGCGCTGGCGGTGATGGCGCCAACGGTGGTGGTGCTGGAACTGCCTGCTTGGGATTGTTTGCCTTACGACCGCGTGTCCCCCAACCCCGAAATTCTGGCGCGGCGGATGTCGACGCTGGCGGTGCTGGCTTCGGGTCTGCCCGGCCCCTTCGTGCTGCTGACCACGCTGAACGCCGCGACCCAACGCCTGCCTGCGCGCGAGGTGATGCGGACGGCCTCTTTCGCCGCGCGTGTGGGAGACAGGGTGGACGAGGCGCATCTGAAGGGTTTTCTGGCCCGCATGGGCTTTTCGCCGGTCTCGACCGTGGCCGAACCGGGCGATTTCGCCATCCGTGGCGGCATCGTCGATATTTTCCCGCCCGGTGAGGGCGGCCCCGTGCGGCTTGATTTCTTTGGCGATGTGCTGGACGGCGCGCGGCGATTTGATCCGGTGACGCAGCGCACCACCGAAAAGCTGAAGGCGGTGGAATTCGCACCGATGTCCGAGGTTATTCTGGACGATGCCGCGATCACGCGCTTTCGCCAAAGCTATCGGATCGAGTTTGGCACCGCAGGGTCCGACGATCCGCTGTATGAGGCGGTTTCGGCGGGGCGCAAGCATCAGGGGATGGAGCACTGGCTGCCCTTCTTCCACGCCCGTCTGGAAACCCTGTTCGACTATCTGCCTGACGCCTCGGTCATGCTGGACGACCAGATCACGCCCGCGCGCCAGTCGCGCTGGGAGGGGATCGAGGACCAGTACGACGCACGACGCGAGGCTTTGACGGCCAAGGGGCGGCTTGATTCCGTCTATAAACCCTGCGCGCCTGCGCTTTTGTATCTGGATGATGCGGGGTTCGAGGCGGCTGTGGCAGATCACCGCGTGGTGCAACTGTCGCCCTTGCCGCAATCGCCCGGTCCGGGAATTCTGGACGCGCAGGGCCGCTTCGGGCGGTCTTTCGCGCCGGAGCGACAGCAGGAAAACATAAGCCTTTTCAGCGCTCTGGATGATCATATTAAAGCATTGCGCAAAGATCATCAGGTGGTGATTGCGTCGTGGTCCGAAGGCGCGCGGGAACGTCTGCGCGGGCTTCTGGAAGATCAAGGGCTAAAATCTGTCAAAGAGATCAAGGATTTCCGCGATGTCCCTGAGGAAAAGGGTGAAGTCTTTCTGCTGATCTGGGCGCTGGAGGCGGGCTTTACCGCCCCCGGTCTGGCGGTGATTTCCGAACAGGATGTGCTGGGCGACCGTCTGGTCTCCAAACCGCGCAAAAAGCGCAAGGCTGACAACTTCCTGCGCGAGGTGGATACGCTGTCGGTCGGCGATCTGGTGGTGCATGTCGAACATGGCGTGGGCCGCTATCTGGGGCTGGAAACCATTACGGCATTGGGCGCGCCGCATGCCTGCGTCGCCTTGGAATATGCTGAAAACGCTAAACTTTATCTGCCTGTCGAGAACATCGAACTGCTGTCGCGCTATGGCCACGAGGAAGGCTTGCTTGACCGTCTGGGCGGTGGCGCGTGGCAGGCCAAGAAGGCCAAGCTCAAGGAACGTATCCGCGAGATTGCCGACAAGCTGATGCGCATTGCCGCCGAACGCGCCCTGCGCCCTGCGCCCATTCTGGAAGCGCCGCATAGCATCTGGGAGGCCTTTGCCGCCCGCTTCCCCTATACCGAAACCGATGACCAGTTGGCCGCGATTGCCGATGTGGTGGCCGATCTGGAAAAGGGCAGTCCGATGGACCGCCTTGTCGTGGGCGATGTGGGGTTTGGCAAAACCGAAGTCGCCATGCGCGCGGCCTTTGTGGCGGCGATGTCGGGGATGCAGGTGGCGGTGATCTGCCCCACAACCCTGCTGGCCCGCCAGCATTTCCGCAGCTTTGCCGAGCGGTTTCGCGGTTTTCCCATTAATGTGCGGCCCCTTAGCCGGTTTGTTTCAACCAAGGACGCCAATGCCACCCGCGCGGGAATGTCAGATGGCACGATGGATATTGTCGTTGGCACCCATGCGCTGCTGGCCAAGGGCATCAAGTTCAAGAACCTTGGTTTGATGGTCATCGACGAGGAACAGCACTTTGGCGTGGGCCACAAGGAACGGTTGAAAGAGATGCGCTCCGAGGTGCATGTGCTGACGCTGACCGCGACGCCGATCCCGCGCACGCTGCAACTGTCGCTGACCGGCGTGCGGGATCTGTCGATCATTGCCACGCCGCCGGTGGACCGTCTGGCGATCCGCACCTATGTGTCCGAGTTCGACACCATCACCATCCGCGAGGCGCTGCTGCGCGAACATTTCCGCGGCGGGCAGTCGTTCTATGTCGTGCCGCGCATCGCGGATTTGCCGGATATCGAGGATTTCCTGCGCACCCATGTGCCGGAAGTGACCTTTGTCGTGGCGCATGGCCAGCTTGCGGCGGGCGATCTAGATGACCGGATGAACCAGTTCTACGACGGCAAGTATGACGTGCTGCTGGCGACGACCATTGTGGAATCGGGTCTGGATATTCCTACCGCGAACACGATGATCATCCACCGCGCCGATATGTTCGGCCTGTCGCAGCTTTACCAGATCAGGGGCCGCGTGGGCCGCGCCAAGACGCGGGCCTATTGCTATCTTACCACCAAACCGCGCAGCCCGCTGACGCCACAGGCGACGAAGCGGCTGCGGCTGTTGGGGTCTTTGGACTCTCTGGGCGCGGGGTTCAACCTTGCCAGCCATGACCTTGATCTGCGCGGGGCGGGGAACCTTTTGGGCGAAGAGCAGTCGGGCCATATCAAGGAAGTCGGCTACGAGCTGTATCAGGCGATGCTGGAAGAGACGATTGCCAAGATCAAATCCGGGGAATTGCAGGGCCTGTCTTCGGTCGATGACCAGTGGTCGCCGCAGATCAATCTGGGCGTGCCGGTGATGATCCCCGAAAGCTATATCCCCGATCTGGATATCCGGCTGGGCCTGTATCGGCGGCTGTCGTCGCTGGCGACCAAGGTGGAACTTGAGGGTTTCGCGGCCGAATTGATCGACCGTTTCGGCCCGATTCCGAAAGAGGTCAACACGCTGATGCTGATCGTTCGGATCAAGTCGATGTGCAAACGGGCGGGGATTTCGCGGATTGATGCGGGCGTGAAGGGGGCCACGGTGCAGTTCCACAACGACAAATTCGCCAATCCGGCGGGGCTGGTGGAGTTCATCAAGGCGCAGGGGCCGGCCGCGAAAGTGGCAGGCAACAAGATCGTGCTGATGGGCGAGATGAAAACCGAAGCCGAGCGGATCAAGGGCGCGTTTGCCATTGCCCGCGATCTGGCCGAGAAGGTGGTTAAGCCGAAGGCGGGTTAAGGTCGGGAGTCGGGGTGAACCCCGACCTACGGGCTTTGGGCAAATCGCAAGCCTAGCGGCGGGCGGGCCCGGCAAAGCGCATCGACAGCAGCGCCATGCTGATGAACACCAGCACCCCTGCCATCAGGGGCCGCGCGGTGCCGTCAAAGGCCAGCCCAACCGGCACGGCAAGAACCACCGACACCACCGTCGCAATCGCACCGATGACGGATGAGGCGAAGCCTGCGATATGGCCCACAGGCTCCATCGCCAGCGCGTTCAGGTTGCCCATCGACAGGCCCATCATGGCGAAAAGTGCGATGCTCCACAGGATATGGGCGGGGAAGGCCAAAGGCTCGGGCATCAGACCGGCCGATGTGATGCCAAGCAGGATCAGGGTCAGCACAACCACCCCCGCATAGGTGCGGGTGACGACCTTCCGCATGCCAAGGCGGATCACGACCTTGGCGTTGATGATGCTGCCACCCATCGACACCATGGCGATCAGCGCGAACCACGACGGAAAGCTGGTGGCACGGTCAAAGCGCTGCTCGAAAATCCCCTGCATCGAGGAGAGCGTGGCGAACAGGGCCGCCAGTGTCAGGCTTTGTGCGATGATCGAGACCAGCACGACGCGCGACGAAAACACCTCTTTCGTGGCCGCCCACAGGGCTGCAACAGAAAGGGGGCGGCGGGCGGCCACGGCCAGCGTTTCGGGCTGACGCAGGCCCATCCACAGCAGGATGATGATGGAAAACACCACATAGACCAGAAAAATCGCATGCCATCCGGCGGCGTAGATCACGGCTTGGCCCATCAGGGGGGCCACGGCGGGAACAAGCGTGAACACCATCATCACGAAGCTCATCACCCGCGCCATCTCGCGGCCCGAGAACAGATCACGCACCATGGCGGTGGACACCACGCGCGGGGCGGCGGCGCCAAAGCCCTGAACGACGCGGGCGATCAGCAGGAAATCCAGCGTCTTGGCGAAGTAGCAGGCAATAGCCGCCACCACATAAAGCGCCGATCCCAGCAGGATGATGATCTTGCGGCCAAACGCGTCCGAGAGTGGTCCGGCGATCAGCGTGCCAAGGCCCATGCCGAAAACAAAGCTGGTCACCACCAGTTGCGCGCGGTTGGGCGCATCGGGCGACAGGGTGGCCGCGATTTCCGGCATCGCGGGCAGCATCGCGTCGATGGATATGGCAATCGTGGCAAACAAAGCCGCGATCAGGGCGATGAACTCGCCCTGCGACAGGGGTTTTTCTACGGTCATGGGTCAGGCGCTTTCGGCGTTCAGCTTGGCGGTCAACTCTTCAATGACCTGTTTCCAGACCTCGGGCGGTTGCGCGCCCGAGACGACGTATTGCTGGGCGATCAGGAAGGTCGGCACGGCGTTGACGCCCTTTTTGCGGGCATCCGCGTCGCGGGCGCGCAGATCATCGGCGTCGGCATCGGTGGCCAGCAGGCGGGCGGCAACGGCGCGCTCCATACCGGTTTCAGCCGCCAGATCGGCCAGAACTTCGACATCGCCAATATCGCGGCCCTCTTTCCAATAGGCGCGGAACAGGGCCGAAACCATGGCAGTTTGCCGCCCTTCAAGCCCCGCCCAATGGATCATGCGGTGCGCGTTCAGAGTGTTGGGGATGCGTTGGGGCGTGTCGGGGTTCACGTCCAGTCCGGCGGTGCGGGCGGCTTCTGCCAGACGGGCGTGGATGGCGTCAAGCTTGGCCTCGCCACCGAAGCGGGCGGCCAGATAGTCGCGCTTGTTCACGCCTTCGGCGGGCATGTCGGGGTTAAGCTGGAACGGGTGCCATTCGATCACGAAAGGGTGGTCGGGGTGCGCCTCCAAAGCGCGGTCCAGATTGGCTTTGCCGATCAGGCACCACGGGCAGACGGGATCAGAGAAGATATCTAGGCGGATCATGGGGACTCTGTGCTGTGCAGCGCATGTTCAAGGATGGCGCGGAGGGCGCGACGATTCAGCTTGTTGTTGGCGTTTCGGGGCAGGGCGTCAAGGCGCAGAAAGGTGCGCGGTTGCTTGTATCGCGCCAAGTTCTGTGCGGCATGTGCGGCAAAGGCGGTCTGGTCGATAGGGTGGGCCGCGACATAAGCACAGGCGATTATACGGGTGCCTGCCGTCGGTTCCACCTCGGTCACGGCCACTTCCTGCACGCCCGCAAAGCGGGCAAGGGCGGCTTCCACCTCGATCGGCGAGACCCGATAGCCGCCTGCGTTCATCAGATCATCGTGACGGCCAAGATAGGTAATTGCGCCATCGGGGGCGATGGCAACCTGATCGCCGGTCAGGAACCAGTCGCCGTGAAAGCGCGCCGCCGTCTGGTCGGGGGCGTCGAGATAGCCCAGCATCAGGCCGGGGTCTGACCGGTGGATGGCCAGAATGCCCGTCGCGGCGGGTTGGCCCGCATCATCCAGCACGGCAATGCGGCGGCCCGCTTGCGGATAGCCCGTGGCCCCATGTGGAGCAGGGAGGGCGGTGCTGCCCGAGACGAAGGTGGAACATTCCGACAGCCCGAAGGCCTGATGCACCAGCGTTTGGGTGGCATCTTCCCAAGCGGCACGGGTGGCATCGGGCAGCGCTTCGCCCGCCGAAAGGGCGTGGCGCAGGGCGGGCAAAGGCGGCATCTGCGCGCGCAGCATCTGGCGGAACACGCCCGGCGCTGCGGCAAAGATCGTGGCGCGGTGGCGGGCCAGCAGGGCAGGCAGATCGGCGGGTTTTGTCGCGGCATCGGGGATCAGCGCGGTCGCCCCCGCAACCCAAGGGTCCAAAAGGCCACAACCCAGCGTATAGGTCCAGTTGAACGCGCCTGCATGCAGAAGGCGGTCGCTGTCGCGTAGCCCCTGCCAGCCCGCGCGCATCATCCCCCGCGCCCAGATCGCGCGATGGGCATGGGCCACTGGCAAGGGCCGCCCCGAGGTGCCAGAGGTGAACACCACATAGGCCAAGCGGTTTGGATCGCCCATGTCATAGCCACAGGGCGGCAGGCTGGCCATTGCCAGAATATCGCCGTCTGTCAAAAGCGGTGCGGGATGGTCGGGCAGGGCCACCCCGGCCTGACCCACGATCAGCGCGGGCGCGATTGCAGCGGCCATCGGGGTAATCTCGGCCTCTGTCAGCGCGGCAGAGGTTGGCACCGGCACTAGCCCCACCGCAATCGCCGCCAGATAAAGGATCGGAAACGCCGTTGTATTGCCCAACCGCATCAGCACCCGCGCGTTTTTGGGCAGGCCAAGCGCCAACAGGCCCGTCCCGCATCCCAGCACGGCGCGCCGCAGGCGGGCATAGCTCCAGATCTCGGCCCCGTCAGGATGCAGGATTTCCAGCGCGGGTTTATCGGCCAAGGTCTCGGCCCGCGCCAGCACATGCGCGGCAAGATTGAACGGGGCGGGGCAGGGCGGCCAGATTTCCATGATGGCTTTTGCTAGTCCTTGCCGCCAAAGGTTGCAAGGCGCGGTGCCTTGGCTTAAGGCAAGCCCATGTCCAGCGACCCGAAACGCATGATCAAGATCGCCCGCGAAAGCGGTGACGCCGCAGCCGCGGCGCCCTTGGACTTGGGAGAACGGGTGCGCGCGTTGCGAAAGGCCAAAGGCTGGACGCTGGAACAGGCGGCGGGGCAGGCGGGTCTGGCACGATCCACCCTGTCAAAGATCGAGAACGGGCAGATGTCGCCCACCTATGACGCACTGAAAAAGCTGGCGCTGGGGCTGGCGATCTCGGTGCCACAACTGTTCACACCCGCTGCACAGGCGCAGGTTTCAGGCCGCATCGTGGTCACCAAATCGGGTGAAGGCCAAGCCCATGCCACCGCCACCTATGAGCATGAGCTTCTGGCCGGGGCGCTGACGAAAAAGCAGATGCTGCCCTACCGCGCCACCATCCGCGCCCGCGATCTGGCCGAGTTCAACGGCTGGGTCCGGCACGAGGGCGAGGAGTTTCTGTATGTCCTGACCGGCGTGGTGCGGCTTTATACCGAATTCTATGAACCGGTCGAATTGCGCCGCGGCGACTCTGCCTATTACGATGCCTCGATGGGGCATAACGTGATCAGCCTGTCGGAAGAGGATGCGACACTGCTTTGGGTCACCTCGCTGGTTTGACCCTGCGTCATGCTGTGCTGTTGACGGCTGGCATTTGATCCATATCAGGGACATCATCGGGGTCAGGGGGCAGTTTGCCCGCAACGACCCCGAACAGGGGCAAGGGTGCGTCGGCGGTGCGTCGGGGCCGGGGGGACTGAATGCGTTTGGCGCTGCTGACCGACATCCACGCAAACCGCGAGGCGTTCGAGGCTGTTCTGGCCGATATGGCCAATCGTGCGGTGGACCGGATCATGATCTTGGGCGATCTGGTGGGATATGGTCCCGATCCGGGCTGGTGCGTCGATAAGGTGATGGAGATGGTGGCGGCAGGGGCGCAATGTGTGCGCGGGAACCATGATCGGGCCATCGGGATTGCGGATGGTGCGCTGAACCCGTCGGCGCGGCGGGTGATCGACTGGACGGTGAACCGCCTGACCGCGCCGCAAAAGCTGTTCCTGTCGGAATTGCCGATGACCATTGCCGAAGACGACATGCTGTTTGTCCATGCCAGCGCGAATGATCCGTCGGACTGGATCTATGTCACCTCTGAAAGCTCGGCCATGCCCAGCTTTCGGGTCTGCGATGCAAGGCTGATCTTTTGCGGCCATGTGCATCGGCCTGCCTTGTACAGCTGTGATCTGACGGGACGGGTGATGCATCACCCGATTGCCCCCGGCCTGCCCACGCCCTTGATCAAATCGCGGCGCTGGCTGTCGGTGATCGGCTCTGTCGGTCAGCCGCGCGATGGCTCGCACCTTGCAGCCTATGCCATTCTGGACCGTGTGACCAACGAGTTGACCTTCCGCCGTGTCGGCTATGACAGCACCACCACCGCGCGGAAATCGCGCGAGGCAGGGCTGCCCGAGGCTTTGGCGCAGCGGCTGATGAAGGGGATTTAGATGCATCAGATCAGGCCGTATCAGGGGCTGGAAATCAACGGCTTCATCTTGGGGGAAAAGCTGCATCAGGGTGGCTTTGCCACGATCTGGGATGTGACCCACGCGCTTTACCGCACGCCGATGGTCATGAAGGTGCCGACCATCCTTGATGGCTATGACGGCCCCACCATCGTCGGCTTCGAGGTCGAGCAGATGATCATGCCGCGCCTGACCGGCCCGCATGTGCCGCGCGTGATGGGCGAGGGCGATTTCTCGCAAATGGCCTATATCGTCACCGAACGTATCCCCGGCCCGTCGCTGCTGTCCCTGTTCAAGACCGCGCCGCGCCCCTTGTCCGAAGTGATCGAGGTTTCGGCCCGCATGGCCGCCGCCCTGCATGATCTGCATCGCCAGCATGTGATCCATCTTGATCTGAAGCCCGATAATTTCCTGCAACGCCCGACCGGCGAGATGGTGCTGATCGATTTCGGACTGTCGCGGCATGACAGGCTGCCCGATCTGCTGGCCGAAGAATTTACCATCCCGATGGGGACTTACCCCTATATCGCGCCGGAACAATATCTGCGCCAGCGCGGCGATCTGCGTTCGGATCTGTTCGCCTTGGGCGCGATGATCTACGAGTTGGCGACGGGCGTGATGCCCTTTGGCCAGCCCGAGAAACTGGCAGGTGTGAAGAAACGGCTTTGGCGCGATCCGAAACCGCCGCGCAGCCTGCGGCCCGAAATCCCCGAATGGCTGCAAGAGATCATCCTGCGCGCATTGGAGGTCGATCCGGCCAGACGCTATCAATCTGCGGCGCAAATGGTGTTCGACCTGCAACACCCGCTGCAAGTGCGACTGACCGACCGCGCCCACAAGATGACACAGGACAGCGCGATGGTGGTGTTCAAACGCTGGCGGGCGATGCGGAAGATCAAGGGCTTTGCCGCGCCCAAAACCACCGCCAGCCAGATCGACCGCGCCCCCATCCTCATGGCTGCGGTTGACCTCTCGCCGGATATGGAGCCGCTTGCCGCGCAATTGCTGCGATCCGTGCAGCGGATGCTGGTAATCCAGCCCGACGCGCGGGTGGCCTGCGTGAATGTCATCAAGACGGCGATTCTGGGCATTGATCAGCCGGTTGATGACGAAGGCAACAACCGCCACATCATGCGTCTTGTGGCACTGAAAGCATGGGCGGAAGGTATCGAGCTGAACGACGACCGGCTGACCTATTCCGTGCTGGAAGGATCAGACGCCGCCACTGCGATCATCGACTATGCCGAAGCCAACCGCGTCGATCACATCATGATGGGCGCGCGCGGCAGTTCCTCGACCCGCCGCTTTCTGGGATCGGTCTCGGCCAAGGTGGTGGCCGAAGCCCCCTGTTCGGTCACCGTGATCCGCCTGCGCGAGACCGGCGCCGCCTGAAACTACGGTGCGTGGAGACCACGCACCCTACACCCGTCCTGCGCGTTCCGCTCATCCCCTTTGCCCAAATATCCCCGCCGGAGGCTCTTGCCACTTCTGCAGGACGCTCCGCGGGGAGTATTTGGGCCAAGATGAAGCGCAAGGGGTAGGGTGCGTGCTTGTCACGCACCGCTGGTTGCGGCGTCAAAGCCTCCGGCGGGGATATTTGCGCGAAGAGGATGGATCGAAACCGGTCAATTCATCCAGCCCCTGACGGTGTCTGCGCCGTTTGACAGATCCTGACCGAAACCCGCAACTGTTCCGCAGGCTGACAAGGTCAGCAGGGCTACCAGCATCACTGCGCGCATCATCTACTCCTGATACCACCAGACTTCCGGCTGGAAGCCCAGCCAGTCGCCATAGATCGGCAGTTTGGCCGGAAAGTGCAAGGTCTTGGCATGGGCCATGCGCGAGATATCGGAATACCAGATCGGGATCACATAGCGCCCTGTGGTCAGCACACGGTCCAGCGCCTGGGTGGCGGCGACAAATTCGCTGCGGTCCTTGGCGGCCACCATAGTGGCAATCATCGCCTCGGCGGCGGGCGAATTCATCCCCATCCAGTTGCGCGTTCCGGGCTCGGTGACGCCGGCCGATCCCCAATACAGGGTCTGCTCGTTCCCCGGTGACAGCGACAACGATCGCACGTAATGCGTCATGTCGAAATCATAGCTGGTGGTGCGCTCTTTGTACTGTGCCGAATCCACCGTGGTGATCTTGGCCTCTATTCCCAGCCGTTTCAGCGCCTCGACATAGATCGAGGCCACCGCGATCATGTCATCCGCGCCGTTCACCAGCAGGATCTCGAACGTGAACGGCAGGCCTTCGGCATTCTTCAGCACGCCGTCCTGCACGCTCCAGCCTGCCTGTTCCAGCAGCGCGGTTGCGCTGCGGATATTGGCGCGGTTGGCTTCCGTCCCGTCCGAAGCGGGCAGGGCATAGCCCTCCATCGCGCCCGGCAGCAGGTGCTCTTTGAAAGGGGCCAGCAACTCTGCCACCCGCCCCGTCGCTGGCGTTCCGGCAGGCGCGCCAAGATCCGAGTTCGAGAAATAGGACTGGATGCGCGGCGTAACCCCGCCGTTCAGGGTCTGGTTCACCAGCTCAAAGTTGAAAGCCTCGATCAGGGCCTGCCGGACGCGCCAGTCGGCAAAGATCGGCTGGCGGGTGTTGAACACCAGCCCTTCGATCCCCGAAGGCCGTCCGTGCGGGATTTCGGATTTCATCACATCGCCCGACTGCACAGCGGGGAAATCGTAATTTGTCGCCCATTTCGCCGGATTGGTTTCGCGGTAGGTGCTGATCTCACCAGCCTTGAAGGCCTCGAACACAACGCCACCATCGCCGAAGTAATCGTAGCGCACCTCGTCGTAATTATGCATGCCGCGGTTGAAAGGCAGATCCTTGCCCCACCAGTCGGGGTTTTTCCTGAAGCTGATATAGCGCCCCGCCTCGAAACTATCGACGACATAGGGGCCGGACCCCACGGGCGGCTCCAGTGTGGTGGCGGTGAAATCCTTTCCCTCCCACTGCGCCTTTTGCAGGATCGGGCGCAGGCCAAGGATCAGCGGCAACTCACGGTCCTCGACGTTGAATGTGAACTTGACCGAGCGGTCGCCGGTCTTTTCCGCGGTGGCGATCTTGGCCCATGCGGCGGCATAGCGGGGGCTGCCATCCACCCCCAGTTTCTCGAAAGACCACAGCACATCCTCTACCGTGACCGGTGCGCCGTTCGAGAATCGCGCGCCCTCTCGCAGGGTAAATTCGACATAGCTGCGGGCATCATCGGTATCGACCGATTCGGCCAAAAGCCCGTAAAGCGAGAAGGGCTCGTCATAAGAACGACCCAGAAGTGTCTCAACTGTCAGCAAAGAAACCCCTGCGGGCGCCGAGCCTTTGACGATGAAGGGGTTAAGCGAATCGAACCCGCCGGATTCGCCGAACACAATGCGCCCGCCCTTGGGAGCATCGGGGTTGGCATAGGGCAGGGACACAAAATCGGGTGGGAGCGCAGGGTCGCCATACATAGCTATGCCATGGCGCGACTCACCTTGCGCCGTGGCGGCCCAACTTGCCACCACCGCAACAGCCCCCAAGGTCCGCAGTCCTGCGAAAAAAACCTGTCTCATTGTGGCAACAATCCCTTTACGCCTGCTTTTCTTGGTCCTGATCGTAAGGCGGCTTTCTAGGCAATTCAAACTTTTAACTTGGCCCGCCCGTGAAGGCGGCGTATAAAGACCCCACTGCTCGATAGGTTTCTTGCCTGTATGAAACCTGCCTCAATAACTTAACGCCAGCTTTGCGCTGGCGTTTTTTTTGCATTTTGCGGGGACGCATCGGCGGCAAAAGGCCCCGGACAGGCAATCGCCTTCACCCTTGGCCGCTCTTGGGCTAAAAGCATCAGGCGCAGATATAGGGATGCCTCGCTATGCAGCTTTCGGGAAAAACCGCCGTCATTACCGGATCAAACTCGGGCATCGGGCTGGGTGTGGCCGAGGAACTCGCCCGCGCCGGGGCGAATGTGGTGCTGAACAGCTTTACCGACCGCCCAGAGGATCACGCGCTGGCCGCCGATCTGGCCGCGCGCTTTGGCGTGACCGCGCGCTATATCGCGGCGGATATGTCGAACGGTGACGCCTGCCGCAGTCTGGTGGCTCAGGCCGGTGCCTGCGACATTCTGGTGAATAATGCCGGTGTCCAGCACGTCGCCCCCGTCGATGAGTTTCCGGTCGACAAATGGAACCAGATCATTGCGATCAACCTGAATTCGGCATTTCACACCTCGGCAGTCGCTCTGCCGCTGATGCGCGCCAAGGGCTGGGGGCGGATCATCAATATCGCCTCGGCCCATGGCCTGACCGCCAGCCCGTTCAAATCCGCCTATATCGCGGCCAAACATGGTGTGGTGGGGCTGTCGAAAACCGTGGCGCTGGAAACCGCAGGTCAAGGCATCACCTGCAACGCCATCTGCCCCGGCTATGTGCTGACCCCCTTGGTCGAGGCGCAGATTCCCGACCAGATGAAGGTGCATAACATGGACCGCGACACCGTGATCCGCGATGTCATGCTGCTGCGCCAACCCTCGCGCCAGTTTGCGACCACGGCACAAATCGGCGGCACGGTGGCTTACCTCTGCAGCCACTATGCCGATCAGGTCACCGGCACCACGATTTCTGTCGATGGCGGTTGGACCGCGCTGTAAAACACACGTTCCCCCGATCCCCTTTGCTTAAATATCCCCGCCGGAGGCTCTTGCCGCCGCGGCAAGGTGCCTCCGGCGGGAGTATTTAGGCCAAGATGATGCCCAAGGTGTAGGGTGCGTGCTTGTCACGCACCTTACTTGGCCGTGATCGCCTGCACGGTTTCCTTGCTGACCGGATAGACCAGACCTGCCGAGACGATCAGCTTCACCGCCTCATCCGGCTTCATGTCCAGCAAGATCACGTCGCGCGCGGGAACATAGAGCAGCACACCCGAGGTCAGCGGGGTCAGCGCCAGAAACACCGCGATCATCTCGTCGTCGGCGGGCAGTTTGGCGGCAATCTCGCCCTTGGCCTTGGTGGCGACAAAGCCCACGGCCCATGCGCCGGGGCGGGGGAATTCGACCAGACAGGTCTTGTCGAAACTTTTCTCGGATTTGGCGAAAAACGTCTCGGTGATCTGCTTCAAGCCGGAATAAAGCGAGCGCACCACCGGCATGCGGTCCACCAGCGCCTCGCCCTGATGGATCAGCGACCGCCCGATCAGACCGCGTGCGATCCAGCCGATCACCGCCGTGAAGATCAGGAACACGATCACCCCTACACCGCGCAGCGGAAAGCTCGCCTCGGGGCCGAAGTAAAAGCGGATCAGCGCCTCGGGCTGATAGGATGCCGGAATGAGTGGCAAAATCCAGCCATCCAGCCAGCCGATCACGGTCCAGATCAGGTAGATCGTCAGGCCAATCGGCAGTACAACGACCAGTCCGGTCAGGAAACTGCTCCGCAAGCTGCCAAGTATGCCCCGGCGGCGATGAGGTGTAGGATCGGTCATGGCTGCTCCTTGTGCCTTGCCATAGAGTAGGCAGCGTAGCGGGGGTTCACAAGGTGCGCTCGGCCAGCGCGCGCGCGATGGCTGCACCCAGACGGGCGTTGTTCATCACAAGGGCGATATTGCTGGTCAAGGACCGGCCATCGGTCAGCTCGAAAATCCGTTGCAGCAGGAAGGGGGTTACGGCCTTGGCGGCGATGCCTTGGGTCTGTGCTTCTGCCAAGGCGGTCTCGATCACCGGATTGATCACATCGCGGGCGATCTCGGCGTCCTGCGGGATCGGGTTGGCGACCAGTTGGCCACCCGGCAGGCCAAGCGTGGCGCGCATCTTGTGGGCGGCGGCGATTTCGGCGGCGCTGTCCATCCGCAGCGGCGCTTTCAGGCCGGAGGCGCGCGACCAGAAGGCCGGAAAATCATCCTGCCCGTAGGCGATCACCGGCACGCCGCGGGTTTCCAGCACTTCCAGCGTTTTGGGCAGATCAAGGATGGCCTTGGCCCCTGCGGCCACCACCGTCACCGCCGTTTCACCCAGTTCCGCAAGATCGGCGGAAATATCAAAGCTGGTTTCCGCGCCACGATGCACGCCGCCGATGCCGCCGGTGGCAAAGACCGCAATCCCCGCCAGTTCGGCGCAGATCATCGTGGCCGCAACCGTCGTCGCCCCCGTGCGCCCCAGCGCAAGGCAGGCGGCCAGATCGGCGCGCGACAGTTTCATCACGTCCTGCGCCTGTCCCAGGGCATCAAGCTGCGCGTCGGTCAGACCGATGTGGATGCGCCCGCCCATGACCGCGATGGTTGCAGGCACCGCCCCATGCGCGCGCACTTCGGCCTCGACCGCGCGGGCGGTTTCGACGTTTTGCGGAAAGGGCATGCCATGCGTGATGATGGTGCTTTCCAAGGCCACGATGGCGCGGCCTTCCGCGCGGGCGGCGGCGACTTCGGGCGAGAAGGTAAGGAGGGCTGTCATGTTCCGATTTCTCCAGAAACATAGGTTGCGGCGGCGCGCAGCGCGGCGGCCAAAGCGTCTTGACGCGGCGTTCCGCGCTGTTCGGCCACAATATGCGCGGCCATGAAGGTGTCTCCGGCCCCGGTGACGCGGGCAACCATGACATGCGGCGGTTGCCCTTTTATGACACCCGCCCCGCGCTTGCCATCGGCGCAGGCCCGCCCGCCATCCGTCACCAAGACACGGGCCGCGCCACGGGCCAGCAGCGCCTCGGCGGCTTCGGCGGCGGTTTCGGCATTGGTATGGGCCAGAATATTGGCCTCTTCCAGATTAACGTAAAGCGTCGCGCCCGAATGCGCCAGCAAGGGGGTCAGCCGTGCGGCCTTGCCGGGCGAGGCCGGTGCCACCCGCAGATCGGCCTGCGCGAACAGGGCCGAGCGCGCGATGTCATGCAGCAAAGCCTCGGTCAGATTGCCATCCAGCGCGATCAATCCGCGCCACGGCGCATCTGACGTGCCAAGGCGGCCATCAGACAGCGGTGCCAGCACCTTATCCCCCGCAGCCTCAAGCGAGTGGGCGTCGGCGATGGCGGCGATCAGCCCGTTTGCGCCCTCGATCGCCATATAGCGGTCGGTCGGCAGATCGTCCGAGCGATAGGCGTGATCGGTGATCAGCCCCATGCGATGGCAGGCGGCCACCAGTTCCTGCCCCTCGGCATCGCGGCCGATTGCGGTCAGCAGGGCAGGGGTCATGCCAAAACGGCGCAGGGTCATGGCGATATTCATCGCCACCCCACCCGGCAGCCGCGTGATGCGGCCCGGCACATCCGCCCCCAGCCGCATCGAGGCCGAAGACCGCCCGATGATGTCCCAAAGGACCGAGCCTACGCAGAGAATGTCGGGTGCCATAATGCCGGAAGATTGTGTCATGCGCTGTTTCCTGCCAATCCTTGCCCCGCAACGCAAGGCCGGATCGGCGCAATTTGCCCTTATCCCCTTGCAATCCGCCCAAGCTCCCGCTAAACGCGCCGCACTTCACAGGTGAGGCTTGGTCTGACGGGAGAAACCCCGAAGGTCCGCCGGTTGGAACGCAAGTTCTAAAGATGGTCTCACCAAGGCGCAAACCGGAAAAGGAATATGGACATGGCGCTTCCTGAATTTTCGATGCGTCAGCTTTTGGAAGCTGGCGTTCACTACGGTCACCAGACCGCGCGTTGGAACCCGAAGATGGGCGAATACATCTACGGCGACCGCAATGGCATTCACATTCTCGACCTGACGCAGACCGTTCCCTTGCTGGATCAGGCGCTGAAGGTTGTGCGCGATACCGTCGCCAAGGGCGGCCGTATCCTCTTCGTCGGCACCAAGCGTCAGGCCCAGAAGCCGATCGCCGAAGCTGCCGAGAAATGCGCCCAGTATTACATGAACCACCGCTGGCTTGGCGGCACCCTGACCAACTGGCAGACCGTGTCGAAGTCGATCCAGCGTCTGAAGCAGATCGACGAACTGCTGGCGCATGGCGGCGAAGGCCTGACCAAAAAAGAGCGTCTGAACATGGAACGTGATCAGGCCAAGCTTCAGGCTTCGCTGGGCGGCATCCGTGAAATGGGCGGCGTTCCTGACCTGCTGTTCATCATCGACGTGGGCAAGGAAGATCTGGCGATCCTCGAAGCACAGAAGCTGGGTATTCCGGTTGTCGGCATCGTTGACACCAACAACTCGCCCAAGGGCGTGAACTATGTGATCCCGGGCAACGACGACGCGGCCCGCGCGATTGCACTGTATTGCGATCTGGTTGCCCGTGCAGCACTTGACGGCATGACCGCCCAAATGGGCGCTGCCGGTATCGATCTGGGCGCTCTGGAAGCGGCACCGGAAGAAGAAGCTGTCGCAGAAGCCTGATAAGGCTTGTTGCACTAGGTTAACCGGCGGGACCATGTCGGTTTGCACAACTGCAAACCGACATGGTCCCGCCGGACTCATTTATCGGATTTCAGGAGACTGAACATGACCGTCACCGCAGCAATGGTGAAAGAACTGCGCGAAGCTACCGGCGCAGGTATGATGGATGCGAAAAAAGCGCTGACCGAAAACGACGGCAACATGGAAGCCGCCGTGGACTGGTTGCGGACCAAAGGTCTGGCCAAGGCCGCCAAGAAGGCCGACCGTCTGGCCGCCGAAGGGCTGATCGGCGTGGCCGTGGCCGATGGCCGTGGCGTTGCTGTCGAGATCAACTCGGAAACCGACTTTGTGGCCAAGAACGTCGATTTCCAGACGCTTGTGCGCGAAGTGACCAAGGTTGCCTTGGAAACCGGCGACTCGATCGAAGTGCTGAAGGCTTCGGATCTGAACGGCGAAACCGTTGAGACCGCGATCTCCAACGCCATCGCCCGTATCGGCGAAAACATGACCCTGCGTCGCATGCATGTTCTGGATGGCGACACCGTGGTGTCCTATGTCCACAACGCCGCCGCTGACGGCATGGGCAAGATCGGCGTGCTGGTTGCGCTGACCGGTCCGGCTGACAAGGCACAGGCCATTGGCAAGCAATTCGCCATGCACATCGCCGCCACCGCGCCGATGGCGCTGTCGGAAGCCTCGCTTGATCCGGTTGTGGTCGAGCGCGAGCTGGTCGTGCAGACCTCGAAGGCACTGGAAGAAAACGCCGCCTCGGCCAAGCCGAAGCCCGATGCCGTGATCCAGAACAACATCATTCCGGGCCGGATGAAGCGTTTCTTCTCGGAAAACACGCTGCTGGGCCAGCAATTCGTGATCAACCCCGATGTGACCGTCGAACAGGCGGCCAAGGATGCGGGCGTGGAAATCACCGGCTTTGCGCGGATCGTTGTCGGCGAAGGCATCGAGAAGAAAGAAGAAGACTTCGCGGCCGAAGTGGCCAAGATGGTTCAAGGCTGATTATTGCACCACGGTGCAGGGCAGGGGGCCAGCGGCAACGCTGGCCCTTTTGCTTTGCCTGATATGCCTAAAAGTCGGGCATAAAAAAACGGTGCGGCCCTGGGGACCGCACCGCTTGCGCCACACCACGGGGATGAGGACAGGGCGCACTTTAACGCCGGTTGGTTTCGGGCAAACCTGCAACCAACCGTCATAGAGCGATCCGGGTGGGGAACCGGGATCAGGGGCGCGAACCGTATCTGGATGAAATTGCACCCTTCGCCGGCTTGCCGGTCCGATGCCGGACCACTCACGGAAGCCGACATCGGAACGTCGATACTTTCGCCGTTTACGCAACGTCAATAAAGTCAGGGATTCCCTACCTTGTGGCGCGCTACCTTGCCGCAATCGTGGCCAGGGGCGGTGCCGCGGGCGGATCGCGCTGAAAGATCAGATTCATCAAGGCGGCCTTGGCCACGGCCTGCGCGGTGGTGTCGACACTTAGCGCCTCGCGAGCAAGGCGCAGGTGTTTTTCCACCATCGCGGGCGAGACCGCCATCAGCAGCGCCACGTCCTGCGTGGTCTTGCCATCAGCCACCCATTCCAGCGCCTCACGCTGGCGCTGCGTCAAGGACCGCCGCCGTGTGACAATCGGAAGTTGGATCAGCTTCAGATGCATGGCATGGGCAATCGCCAGAATCTCGTCCCGCTTTTGCGCGAAAATCGCATCCACAGCCACATGATCCAGCCCCGGATCTGCTATCAACCCCAAAGCCCCTTTGGCGCGGGTCGAGGTTTCAGGAAAACTGACGGAAACCCCCGCCACGATCCCCAAAGCCCCGTTCTGCCGTACGGTTTCCATCTCTTCAGGCGACAATTTTCCCGCCAGCGCCGCTTCGCGCACCCAAGTCCAGGTGCAGGCACCCTCATTGTTTTGCGCCCAGCGAAAGGCCGGCGTGCGGGCGTAAAAGCCGTTGCGAAAGTAGAATTGCGCGTAGGCGTCATCCGCAGTGGTCAGAAACAGCGCATCATCCGGGTCGCCCACGGCGCGGATATTGCGAAAACGGGTAAACCCGTAATTCACCCGTCCAAAGCCAAGCCCGGCGAAATGCGCGGTCGCAATGCTCCAGACCCGAGCCGTCGTGCTGGCCTCTGCGATGGCGATAATGCGCGACAGTAGGGCTGTCACTGTCTGCTCCATTCTGCCGCGATCGCAAAATACCGGGCGCGGGTTGTCCTTAAGCTGCTGTTCCGTCATATCCTTGTCACAGGCGGTCTGTCGAGGCCGCAAAGGGCTGAGGGTGAAAATGACGGCAAATCGGGCGGATGTTGTGGTGATGGGCGGGGCGGTGATGGGGGCCTCGGTGGCCTATTGGCTGACCCGCTTTCAACCCGGCCTCAAGGTTCTGGTCGTCGAACGTGACCCCAGCTTTGCACGATCATCCACCGCCCTTTCCGTAGCCTCGATCCGCAGCCAGTTCACCACGGCGGTCAATGTGGCGATTTCGCGGTTTGGCATTGAATTTATTCGGGATTTTCAGACCAAGCTGGGGGTGGATGTCGGCATCGGATCGCTGGGGTTCAAGGAAAACGGCTATCTGTTTCTGGCCCATTCCGCCGAGGGTGCGGGGCTTTTGACCGGCTTTGCCGAAATGCAGCGCAGGCTTGGCGCCGCCACCGAAGTCTGGTCGCCCGACCAGATCAAGGCGCGGTTTGACTGGCTGAACACCGAGGACCTGACCGCCGGAAGCTTTGGCCCGCGCGATGAGGGCTGGTTTGACAATATGGGCTTGCTGGCAGGCTTTCGCGCCGCCGCAAAGGCACAGGGCGCAAGTTTTGTGACGGATGAGGTCACAGGCATCGAGGTTACATCTGGCCGCGTGACGGGGGTGCATCTGGGGCAGGGCGGGCTTGTTGCCTGCGCCGCCGCAATCAACGCCGCCGGAACGCGGGCCTCGGTGGTGGCGCGGATGGCGGGCCTTGATCTTCCTGTCGAGCCGCGCAAGCGCACCGTTTTCGTGATCGACGCGCCCAACGCCCGCCACTCCGATGCGCCCTTGCTGGTGGACCGCGGCTTTTACCTGCGTCCCGAGCAAGGCCACTGGATCACCGCCACCGTGCCGGATCAGGACGGCCCGTGCGACGCCACCGATTTCGAGCCGGACCTGCATCTGTTCGAGGATGTGATCTGGGAACAACTTTACCACCGCGCGCCGGGCTTTGATGCGGTCAAGGTGGTGCGCCACTGGGTTGGCCATTACGCCTATAACACGCTGGACCAGAACGCGCTGTTGGGTCCGCATCCCGACGTGCCGAACCTGTTCTTCATGAACGGCTTTTCCGGCCACGGCTTGCAGCAATCTCCGGCAGTCGGTCGTGGCATCGCGGAACATCTGCTGACAGGCGGCTGGCAAAGCCTTGATCTCTCCGATCTGGCCGTAGACCGCGTCCTGACGGGCAATGCGTTTCCCGAATTCGCAATTGTCTGATTTCGTGCTGTCCAAAGGCCTTAGGGCGCGATCTTGAGGTCTTTGGGTAAGAGTTTATATTACATAATATCTATTATCGGACAAATTAATCCACAAAATCGTAGAGCAGCCCTACACCCCCGCCATCACACCAGATTGCGGTCGCGGGCGATCATGGCGGCGTGGGTGCGGTTTTTGGCGCCCAGTTTGCGGCTCATGGTTTTGACATGCAGTTTGACGGTGACTTCCTGCAGATCATGGTCGCGGGCGATTTCCTTGTTGGACTTGCCTTCGCAGATCCCGCGCAGCACATCGACTTCGCGCGGTGACAGGAGCAGGTCTTTCTTGGCGATGTCTTTCTTCATCATGCTCATGGGCGCAAAGGTTTCCCCCGCGATCATGAACCGCGCTGCCGCCACCATGGACCGCGAGCCAAGCGTTTTGGGAACAAAGCCTGCAGCACCCATCGCCAAGGCCTGTTCGGCCACAGTGGTCGAGGCTGCCCCCGACATAAGCGCGACCGGATGTCCGGCGTTGGCGGCCATCATCCGCTTAAGCCCCTCAAGCCCGTTCATCCCCGGCATGTCGTAATCGATCAGCACCAGATCAAAGGATGTGGCCACCTTGGTCGCGGCCAAGGCCTCGTCCAGAGTCGAGGCCATCTGCACCTCGTCAAAGCCTTCCCGTTCCAGAAAGGCGGCAATCGTTTCGCGGACCAAATCATGATCGTCAGCTACGAGAACCCGCATCTTTTCCTTTCATCGGCCGCGCATATCCGCATACGCCCACACCGCATCACGACAGCCAGCACCCCTGCCCCAGATAGGCTATATCGATAGGGAGCATGCTACCAAGACTTTTGCATGGAGTATCACATGCATTTCACAAGGCAAAGCCTTACGGGTCGTCAAACAAGAAGCATCAGATAGTTATCCTATCCGAAAGGATATTCAGGTATCCAAATGCGCCGTATCTCGGAACCGCCATGTTATGGCACAGATATGCCATATGGGCTAGGCTGCACGCCAAAAGGGAGATTTACATGTTCAGGTTTTGGATTGCGGCGCCTTTGCTGTTGCTGCTGTCTTTGTTGCCGCTGCGCGCCGAGGTGGCACCGCTTGCCCAACCCACGGATGCGGTGATGCTGACGGTCACCGGCGCGATCGGCGTGACAAATGCCGAGGATGCTGCCGTTTTCGATCTGAAGATGCTGCAAGACATCGGTGTGACCGGATTTGCTACCTCGACCACATGGACGACGGGTGTGGTCCAGTTTGACGGCGTATCGCTCAAGGCGCTGCTGGATCGTCTTGGCGTCGTCTCCGGCACGCTGAAGATGTATGCCGTCAATGATTATGCCGTCGAAGTTCCGGTCTCGGACGCGGTTGAGGGCGGTCCTATCCTTGCCTACGCGCAGGACGGAAAGCAGATGTCGGTGCGCGACAAAGGCCCGTTGTGGCTAGTCTATCCGTTTGATCTTGATCCAGAATACCGCACCGAAGTGATCTATTCGCGCAGTATCTGGCAATTGGTCAAGATTGAGGTCGTGCCATAAACCGCCGAGGCCGGAAGCATCTTTCGTGACACCGTTACACACCCAGACCAGATCGACGGGCAGGATCATCAGAGTCCTGTTCGTTGGCGTGATCCTGCTGCTTTGCACGCTGGGGATCGCGTTTCTGACGTTTGATGTAGGCCGGAAGATCGCAGCGCAGGCCACGGCCAGTTCCGACAATATCCAGTGGTCCCTGTCGCAGATCGATGTCGAGGTGCTAAGCCTGCACACCGCAATCGCGGCGGCCAATGAGGGCGCAGGCACGCTTGAGCAGGTGCGCAGCCGCTTTGACGTGTTCTACAGCCGTGCCACCACCTTCAAGACCAGCGATGTATTTTCGATCCTGCACAGCAACGAGGATTACATGAAGGGTCTGGATGAAATCTGGGCCTTTTTGGATCACACCACACCGCTGATCGATGGTCCCGATACCGTCTTGCAGGCCAATCTGCCGCAGATCGAGCGCGACGTTGCAAACCTGCACCGCGCGACCCGCACCATTGCGCTGACAGGCATCAAGGTTTTTGCCGAAAAGGCCGATGCAGATCGGGCAGGTGTCACCAGAACATTGTCCGAGGTTGCGCTGCTGACTTTGGTGCTGATTGCGGTGCTGGTGGGTCTGGTCTGGGTCTTGCTGCGGGTGGACCGGCAAAACCAGAACCGCGCCCGTGAAAACCAGATGACGCTGGCGCGGATGGAGGCGGTTGTAACCTCGGCACTGGATGCGGTGATCGTGGTTGACAGCACCGGCACCGTGCTTGAATTCAACACCTCGGCCGAACTGATTTCCGGTTTCAGCCGCGAAGAGGCCATTGGCGCCAATCTTACCGAGTTGATTGTGCCGGATCACCTGATAGCGGCCCATACCCGGGGCATGGCGCGCTATCGGGCCAGCGCACGCACCACCATCCTTGGCCGGGGCCGGATCAGGATGGAGGCCAAGCGCCGCGATGGCACCTTGTTCCCGATCGAACTGTCGATTTCGCGGGCGTGGTCCGATCAGGGCGAGATTTTCGTGTCCTATCTGCGGGACGTGACCGATCAGGTTGCGGCAGAGCAGGAATTGCTGCGCGCCCGCGACGCGGCACTTGCGGCAGCCAAGGCAAAGTCCGATCTGCTGGCGGTGATGAGCCATGAAATGCGGACGCCGCTGAACGGCATGATCGGCACCATCGAATTGCTGGGCGATACCGAATTGACCAAGCGCCAGCGCAGTCTGCTTCAGGTGATGGAAACCTCGGGGCGGTTGCTGCTGCATCATGTCAATGACGTGCTGGACATCTCGCGGCTTGACAGTGGCAAGATGCCTTTGCACCCCGAACGCGTCGATCTGGCAGTTCTGATCGACGAGGTTTTTGACAACCAGCGCGCAGCGGCGGCGGCCAATGGCAACAGCTTGCGGGCAAATCTGCCCCCTGCCCCGCAAAGCCATGTGATCTGCGATCCGATGCAACTGCGTCAGGTTCTGCTGAACCTTGTCGGCAATGCGATCAAATTCACCAAGAATGGCAGCATCAGCGTCGACGTTATTGCCGCCGAGGCCGATGCCGAGGGCATGACAGAGTTCCGCGTGATCGATACCGGTATCGGCATCGCCTCGGACGAGGTGGCGCGGATATTCGAGGATTTCGTCACACTTGACGCATCTTACGCACGCTCATCCGGTGGCACGGGCCTTGGGCTTGGCATCTCGCGCCGGATTGTGCAAAGCATGGGCGGCTCGATTTCGGTCGAAAGCAGCCTTGGCCAGGGCAGCACGTTCTGTGTGCGTGTGCCGCTGCCGCTTGCCCCTGTTGACCATCCCGAACCCCTGCCGCAAAACGCATCAGGTCACACCATGGAACCACATACCCCTGCCTTGCCGGATCAGAACAAGCGCTTGCAAGTGCTTGTGGTCGAGGACAATCCGGTGAACCGTCTTGTCGTGCGCGAAATGCTGCAGGCCCAAGGCCATAACGTCCATGAGGCGCATGACGGCGAAGAAGGCGTTCAGGCCGCTGCCGCCCACCGGTTCGATGTGATCCTGATGGACATCTCGATGCCCCGCATGGATGGGCTTGAGGCTACGCGGGCCATTCGGGCCGGTAACGGCATCTCGCATGCGGTTCCGATTATCGCGCTGACCGCCCATGCGCTTGAGGACGAGGTGACAACCTTCCTCGGGGCCGGTATGCAGCTTGTCCTTAACAAACCGGTAAGCGGCAAGGCGCTTGCCAAATCGCTGAAAGAGGCACTCTCGATGGCTCCGACCCCTGCCCCCACCCTGTCGCACGGCCCCGCTTCGGGATTGATCGATGCCGATCTTTTGACCGAGCTGTTCGAAACGCTGGGCGCGGCCCGCGGGGCAGATATGCTGCTCAAATTCCTGACAGCCACAGATGCCGATCTCCCCGGCATTGCAGCAAGAATATCCGCCGGCACCCAGCCCCTGACCGACACCCAGCGCGAGGTTCACAAGCTGGCCGGGTCTGCTGCGATCTTCGGGGCGAAGGCGCTGAATGCTGCACTGCGCGACATGGAAGCCGCCTGCAAGGCCGGTGATACGGCGGCGCTGGTCCCGGCGGCGCAGGGTCTGACCTCGCTTTGGGTGCAAAGCCGTGCCGCCCTTGTCGCCGTGCAAGAGAGTGAGTCTGCCAAGGGCTGATCCGCAGTTCCGGCAAGCCCATAGGCTACGGTGGCAAACGGCTTACATGAATAAAACCGCGCGCAGCGTCCCTAAGGGTGCCGCGCGCGGTTTATTTCACTTCGCGGCACGCAAGCCGAACCAGCGGCGCTTCTTGCGCGGCCCATCCCCCCGCGTCACCAGCATCAGCAAGGACGGGATCACGATCAGCGTCAGGATGGTGGCAAAAGCCAGCCCGAAGACAATCGCGCTGGACAGCGAAATCCACCACTGGGTGGACGGTGCGCCGAAGGTGGTTTCATGGTTCAGCAGTTCAAGGTTCAACCCGAAGGCAATCGGCAGCACCCCCAGAATCGCGGTCAGCGCCGTTAGCACGACGGGGCGCGCGCGTTCGCGGCAGGTTTCAAGAATGGCCTCGATCTTGGGCATGCCCTCATGGCGCAGGGTGTCGTAGGTGTCGATCAACACGATGTTGTTGTTCACCACCACCCCCGCCAATGCGATGATGCCGATGCCGGTCATAACCACGCCAAAGGGCTGGCCCATGATCAACAGGCCCAGCAACACGCCGATGGTCGACATCACCACCGCCGACAGCACCAGACCGACCGAGATAAAGCGGTTGAACTGCGCCAGAAGCACGATGAAAATCAGGAACATCGCCGCGCCAAAGGCTTTGCCAAGGAAAGCCCCTGCCGCCGCCTGCTCTTCATCCTCACCCGCCAGCTTCCAGCGGATGCCAGCCGCCTCCAGCCCCGATTTTTCAAGCTCGGCAGTGATCGCGGCGCGCACGCCATCGGCCTGCACGCCTTCCTTGATACCGGCCTGCACCGTCACGGTGCGGGTGGCATCGATCCGGCGCAATTCGCCCGTGGTCGGGGCCGCTACGCGCGTCACAAAGTTGGAAATCGGCACCGAGCCTTGCGCGGTCTGGATACGCAACTGGTCCAGCGCCATGATGGTGCGCTGATCTTCCGGCAGACGCAGCACGATATCCACCGCGTCATCCGCGCCCGCAGGCCGGAAATCCGACAGCTTCAGCCCGCCGGTGACAAGCTGCACCATCGCGCCCACTGTGCCGGGGGCGATGCCATAGCGCGCCGCAGCGCCGCGATCCACCCGCAACTCCCAGTCCACGCCGGGGGGCGGCAAGCCGCTGTCCACGTCGATCACCGACGGCACCGCCGACAGCTTGTCCGCCACCGCGCGGGCGGCATCGTTCAGCCCCGCCGGGTCCGCTGCCGACAGTTCGATCTGAATCGCCTTGCCAGTGGGCGGGCCGGCCTGTGGCACCGACACCTCGATATCCACCCCCGGAATCCCCACCATCGCCGCGCGCAGATCCGACAGGATGGCATTGGCATTCTTGCGCTCGCGCCAGTCGACAAACTCATACTGGATCACGCCGATCACATCGGCGGCCACGTTATTGCCGCCGCCGCCTGCCTTGCCCGAACGGGTGTAAACCGTCTCGACCCCCGGCCAACCCAGAATCCGCGCCTCGGCCTGCTTGACCAGCGCGTCCTTTTCCTCGATCGACAGGTTGCCGCGTGCCTTGACGTAAAGCAGGCCATATTCCGGCTCGACATTGGGGAAAAACTCTACGCCCGAACCGTATTTGCCGTAGGTATAAGGCACCGCCACCAGCAGACCTGTCGCAAGAAACAGCACCATAACCGGATGCCGCACCGCACGGCCCACCAGCCACATATAGGCACCGTCCTTGGCATGCGGCGGCTCTTTGAACGGCTTGGCGATCAGCGCGCCCAGCGTCGGCACGAAGATCAGCGCATAGACCAAGGACGCCGACAGCGTGACGATCAGCGTGATCGGCATGTATTTCATGAACTCGCCGACGATGCCGGGCCAGAACAGCAAGGGCGAGAACGCCGCAATCCGCGTCAGGGTGGCCGCAATCACCGGACCCGCCATGCGGTGAGAGGCCATCGCAAAGGCGTCGCGCTTGTCCATGCCCTCATTCATCCGGCGTTCCGCGAATTCGGTGACGATGATCGCATCATCCACCAGCATCCCCACCGCCAGAATAAGGCTGAACAGCACCACAAGGTTCACCGTCAGCCCCGCAAGTGACAAGGCAAGGATGCCCATCAGGAACGAGGCCGGAATCGCAAGGCCGATCAGGATCGAAGCCCGCCCCGACAGGGCGTAAAGGATCACGATGAACACAAGGATCACTGCCGTCAGCACCGAGTTTTGCAGATCGGCCAGCAACTGCCGGATGTCCTTGGATTTATCCTGACTGAAGGTCACCACCACGCCTTCGGGCAGCAGTTTCTGGAATTCGGCGGTGATCGCCTTCACCCCGTCCACTGTCGCAATCAGGTTGGCGCCTGTGCGCTTGGATACCTCGATGGCCACCGCCGTTTCGCCGTTCAGGCGGGTGATGGTTTCGGGGTCTTTGTAGGTGGGCCGGATTGACGCGATGTCCGATGCCTTCACCAGCGCCGTGTCATTCGAGATGATCGGCAGATCGGCCACGTCCTTGGCGGTTTCGATCAGCGATGGCACCTTGATGGCATAGCGGCCCTCGGCCCCTTCCAGCGCGCCTGCGGCAACCAGTTGGTTGTTGGCGGCAAAGCCTGCGATCAGCATATCGGGGCGCAGGCCATAGGAGGCAAGCTTGGTCGGATCGACGATCACTTCGACCAGATCATCGCGCACACCTTGCAGGGACGCATCCAGCACGCCCGGATCTTCCTCGACCCTGTCGCGCAACTCGCGCCCTGCTTTTGCCAGCACCTTTTCCGGCACATCGCCCGACAGCGTGATCACCAGAACCGGAAACTCGGAAATATTGACTTCGTTCACCGAAGGCTCATCCGCGCCGCTGGGCAATTCACGCCGCGCCTGCGCCACCTTGTTGCGAACGTCCTGCAAGGCCTTGTCCAGATCGGCCCCGGCCTGAAATTCGATCACCACGTTGCCACCGCCCTGATAGGCGGTCGAGTTCATCTTCTTGATGCCAGTGATGGATTTCAGCGCTGTTTCCATCGGGCGGAGCAACAGCCGTTCACTATCCTCGGGCGAGATGCCCTGATAGCCAAGGCTGACATAGATGATCGGAATCTGGATATCCGGTTCGGCCTCTTTGGGGATATTCACATAGGCCATCGCGCCGGACAGCATCAGGAACACCAGAACCGACAGCGTCAGCCGCGCGTTGGCAATCGCGGTTTCAACAATTTTCATGGCTGGACCTGCGGCGCATCTGCCACGATCACTTCTTCGCCGTCGCGCACAAGGTCTTGTCCGGCAACGATGATCCGCACATCCTCGGGAACGCCCGTCACCACCAGCCCCGCTTCGCTGTCATCGACAATGCCGACCGGAATGAAGCGCGCCAGATTGTCCGCCCCCACCACGCGCAAGCCAACCTCGCCGGTGTCCGACAAGGTGATGATCGAGCGCGGTACTGTCACCGTGCGGACCGGTGCTGCAAAAAGCTCCAGCTCGGCGGTCATGCCTGCGGGAATGGCATTGCCCGGATTGGGCAGCGCCACCTCGACCGGAAAGGTCCGCGTCTGTGCCGAGGCTTCGCGCGCGATAAAGCGCACCGCGCCCTCCAGTTCCATGCCGTTTACCAGCCGGATCTTGGCCTTGTCGCCGGTTGAGACATGGCCAATGTCCAATTCACTGACCTCGCCCCGCACAAGGATCGGGTCCAGCGACAGGATGGTTGCCACCGGCGTGCCAGAGCGCACCCATTCCGCCAGTTCCACATTCACACTGTCCACCAGCCCGCTGAAGGGCGACACCAGCGTCAGTTTGTCTACGGCGGCGCGCGCTTGGGTCAGTTCGGCATCGGCGGCATCGCGGGCGGATTTGGCGTTGGTAAACTGGGTTTCGGGGGCCGAGCCTGCGTTGAACAGACGTTCCGCCAGTTCCAGATCCCGTTCCCGCTGCGCCAGTTGGATTTCGGCGATCTTGGCCCGCGCCACGGTTTCGGGGCCTTCCAGCGTCATCACCACCACATCGGCGGTGACGGTCGCGCCCTTCACCAGATCAAGGCTTTGCACGACACCGTCGGCCCGCGCCGCCAGCACGGCGCGCTTGTCGGGTTGCGTCGCACCCGAAAGCCGGATCTTGCGGGCATGGTCCTCGAATTGCGGCACCACCCCTGCCACGGTTCGAAGCGTGGCCACCGGTTCGGGCGTTTCGGCGGTGGGGGTCTCATTGCCTTCGGCCTTGGCCTCATGGCTGCCCACGGCGGCAAATTCGCCCGTCCCGATCCATGCCGCAGCCGCAATCAAAACGAACAGGGCGGCAATGCGATGTAGCCTGAAAAATCCGCTCACGAAACTATTCCCATCCCTGATCAAAACCCAAATGCTTGAAATTGAATACTGCCACGGCCCAACAAGGTCCAGTCCGGCCAAGATTTGTCCGGCATTTGGCCCCGCGATTGATCAAAAGATAGGCGCAACCGCAGCAGCCGCAAGCACAAGATCGCAGCCAAGCCGCAAGCTTTGCCATTTCGCCAGAAATTTCAATGGAATTTGGTGCACCCAGCACGATTCGAACGTGCGACCTTTGCCTTCGGAGGGCAACGCTCTATCCAGCTGAGCTATGGGTGCCTGTGTCGGTCTATAATGCGCTGCGCGGCGGGCCGCAATCCCCAAACAAAACCGATTGTTTGCCCCGCTTTATACGGATGCGATGCTTGTGTCGCGGGCCGCCGGATTGCAAACTGCATGGCAAGGCGTCCAAAATAATCGAGGCATGGAATGAACCGTCGTGCAGCCCGGTCCGCAGGATCACTGATCCTCATAGTCTTTCTTGCCGGATGCAAAGGCGGTGGAACCCTTCCCACCTATTTCGATGTCTGGCTTTCCGGTGACAACGCGGCGGCTTTGGGGGTGTCAAAGCTGTCAAGCTTTGCCTCTTATGAAGCAAACGCAACCCTGCTGCGGAACTCGGCGCGCTTTGTGAAACAACGGATTGACTGGACTTGGGGCGGCACGGACTTTCACAGCGATCCTCTGGTTTCGGCGCGGATCGAATATGCCCATGTGCTGGGGTTGACCGGCGCGGGGCAGAAGGTTGCGGTTTCTGATGTCGGATTCCATCCCTCGCACGAGGTGTTTGAGGATAAGACAGTCGATCTGGTCACTGGCATAGCCGATGAATCTCATGGCAACATGGTCGCCTCGATCGTTGCGGGCTATGCCGCGACGGATGACGGGGACAGCACCAACTTTACTGGTGTTGCCCCCGGTGCCGATCTGATTCTGGGTAACTTTGACACCGATGCCAACTTGGCAGCCGTCGGTGAAGCCGCCTTGGCGCAGCATGCCGTGGCGTGGAATAATTCATGGGGTTATCCCGACGAACCTGTCACAACTGCGGACGTCTCTGCACTTTTCGCAGGCACGGACGGGCAACGCTATCTGGATGCGTTGCGGGACTATGCCGCCGAAGGTGTGGTGGTTTTTGCCTTGTCGAATGACGAAACGCTTGCGGTAGCCGACATCATGCCCGCCCTGCCCGTTCTGGACCCGTCGCTGACAGCGGGCTGGCTTGCGGTGGGCAATGTCGTGCCGATCTTCGACAATGACAGCATTCTGGAAGTGACGCGGATGTCCGCGTCCTGCCTTGAGGCGGCAACATGGTGCCTGATGGCCGACGGGCATTGGAATGCAGCCAGCAATACCACGGACACGGCTTACTCGTCTGGAACAGGGTCATCCTTTGCCGCACCGCAGGTCAGCGGCGCCTTGGCCCTTCTGGCCGAGGCTTTCCCCAGCCTTTCGCCCCATGACTTGCGCCTGCGCCTGCTGTTTTCGGCGGATAACGGCTTTACCGGCTTTGAAAAGGCTGGAAGCCTCCGCATCGACGGTTCCGATTACAGCCATGATTACAGTATCGAATTCGGCCACGGCTTTCTGGATCTGAGATCGGCGCTGCTTCCGATCGGGGCTGCCACGATGCAAATGCAGGATGGCCCGGTCGAGGTTGCAGCAGTCACGCTTTCGGTGGGCGGCGCGATGGGGGATGCGGTGGCCAAGGGCCTTGCGGATGTTGATTTGCAGGTAACCGACAGCCTCGCGGCAAGCTTTATCCTGCCCGCCGACAGTCTGGCAACCTCGGTCAGGCCTGCCACGCTTTCGGCCCAGCTTCTGGCGCGTCACAGCGGCCCTGCGCTGGCATCGGGGGCCACGGGGCGCGTCACCAGCTTTTCCGATCTGCCCGGCACCGAGATCGACCTGCCCTCGGACGGCGACATGACTGCGCGCTTGTTGCTGCCGGCCACGGGTTCGGGGCCGGTTGGCTATGGTCTGGGACTAAGCCGGCATTTTGGCACAGGCAGCAGCGGGCTTGATCTTGGACTCAGGATTGCCAGCGATGGCGGCGCGCTGTTTGGCCTGAGCGGGGCGGATACCGGCGCAGGCTCTGCCATGCTGGCGGTGGATTTCGGGGTGACGCAACAGCTTGGCATAGACGGGTTTCTCCGGCTTGGGGCTGCGTTCGGGCTGGCGGACCCTGCCGCCTCGGGCATGCTGTCCCGCGCCGACACCACGCAATTTGACAGCTTTGGCCTTGATCTGGGCCAGAACGGCGTGTTCTCCAAGGGCGACAGGCTTGCACTTTCGGTCTCGCTGCCGGTGGCGGTGACGCGCGGTCAGGCTGAAGCGATGCTGCCGGTGGTGCTGGAGTCTGGCGCGCAAACCCTGTCGGCGGTGCCAATTGATCTGGCCCCCGACAGCCGCCAGCTTGACATCGGCCTCAGCTATCTGGTGCCGTTCGGGCCGGACAGCGACCTGAAGCTGGACCTGCAACATTCGCAGAATTACGCCAATCAGGCCGGAATGACCGAGACAGCCGCCGCCATCTCGATCCGCTTTGCCTTCTGACGCTGTTCAGGCGAACAACTCGTGACACAGCTCCAAGGCCGAGATCAGCGCATCAACTTCGGCCTTGGTGTTATACAGACCGAAAGACGCGCGGCAGGTCGCCGTGACGCCCATGTGCTGCATCAAAGGCATCGCGCAATGCGTTCCTGCCCGCACAGCGATGCCGCGCTTGTCCAGCACGGTGGAAATGTCATGCGCGTGGGCCTGCCCTTGCAGCGAGAAGGAAAAGATCGCCCCCTTGCCCGCAGAATTGCCCTGCACATTCACCCAGTTCAGCCCCGCCAACCGGTCGCGCGCATAGTCGTGCAAGGACCGTTCATGTGCTGCCACATTGGCCATGCCAAGGCCGGTCAGATACTCCAGCGCCACGCCAAGCCCGATCTGCTGCACGATGCCGGGGGTTCCGGCCTCGAACTTCATCGGCGGGTCGTTATAGGTCACGCTGTCGCGCGTCACCTCGCGGATCATATCACCGCCACCCATGAAAGGGCGCATTTCGGCCTGACGGTCGGCACGGATATAGATCGCACCCGACCCCGACGGGCCATAAAGCTTATGCCCCGTCACCGCGTAGAAATCGCAGCCGATGGCCTGCACATCCACCGGCATATGCACCGCCGCCTGTGATCCGTCCACCAGCACTGGCACGCCCCGCTCACGCGCGCCTTTGCAGATCGCGGCCACATCGACCACCGTGCCCAGCACGTTCGACATATGCGTGACCGCCACAAGCCGCGTGCGCGGGCCGATGGCATCCAGTACCGCCTGCGGGTCCAGATCGCCCTTGGCATCCACCTCGACCCATTTCAGCACCACGCCCAAGCGTTCGCGCAGGAAATGCCACGGCACGATATTGGCGTGATGCTCCATGATCGACAGAACGATCTCGTCCCCCGCCTGAAACCGCGGCGCGGCCCAGCCGTAAGAGACAAGGTTGATGCCCTCGGTCGCGCCCGAGGCGAACACGATTTCCTCTTCCGAGGCGGCGTTCAGAAAGCGCGCGATGGTGCCGCGGACGGATTCGTACTTTTCGGTCGCAAGGTTCGAAAGGTAATGCAAGCCACGGTGGACATTGGCATATTCCATCGAATAGGCCTGCGTGACCGCATCAATCACCACCTGCGGCTTTTGCGCCGAGGCACCGTTATCCAGATAGACCAGCGGCTTGCCATTGACCTGCCGCGACAGGATCGGGAAATCGCCACGCACCGTTTCAACGTCATACATCGCCTAGACCCCCACGCCAAAAATGCTGACCAGCACCATGGCCACCGCGAAAGACACCCCAAGTCCGGTAACAATGATCGCACCGAACACTTTCCAAACATTGGCAAAGCCGTGCAACTCGGTCACGAACTGGCTAAGCAGCCACAGAAAGACGCCCAAACCCATCACCCCGATCACATCCGCCAAGGGGGGCATGACCACCAATGCCACGAGCTGTACGATTTGCATCAAAGACAGGATAAACTCGATCCACGCGATCAGCGCGACAGCACCGGCAAAGTTGCCCTTGCCGCCGAACTTTGTCCCGACCGCATGGATCAGACCCGCGCCCATCGTCAGGATCATGGCCTGCATCACGGCCAGTTGCAGCGGGTTGGCAAACATCAGTTGCAGTTCGGCACCGGCAGGCACCGGTGCCACCAGAATGGAAACCGAAGTCAGCAGGGTTGACAGCACCGCCATCAGCACCAGCGCGCCCATCGCCTGCCCCGTGGACAGCCCCACAGACAGGATAAGCCGCGCGCCGGCCCTTGGGTTCTGCAATGTGTAACGTGCCGCAGACATCAGCACGTTGAGGGACAGATTCATATGCGACGCTCCGCTTCGGCCAACATCGACAGCCAGATCCAGAAAAAAGCCACCGCAACGATGACCCCCACGGCAGCAAGTCCCGCCCCGGGTCCGATGAAACCGGCGATCAAGCCTTGAAACAGCACTGCAGGACTAACCGCCAGCAAGGCCCAGAACAGCGCAACCCGTGCGCCGTAGCCGCTCCCCTGCCCGCCCAAAGCCTTGGCGATCCAATGGCTTAGGGCCGCCAGCGCATAGGCGAACAGCGGCACCAGAAACAGGCACCCCATCAGCGCGCCCCCCATCCGTGCATCCAGCGGCACCGAAGGGTCAAGAAAGGCCGCCCGCGACAGGCTGGGCCATTGCGCCACAAACAGCAACAGGCTTGCCCCCATCAGCGTGACCAAAGCGCGGTCCTCGCGCTCTGGTCCCGCCAGCCTTTCACGGATCACGGCGCGGGGTTTGCGCCAGCTCCGCAAGATATCGGGAACGATGGCCATTTAATGCTCGTGCCGTGCAAGCCAGCCTTCCAGACGGTCGCGGATGTCATCGGCAATCGCCTCGTCCTCGATCTCGGCGATGGCTTCGGCAAGGAACGCCAGTACCAGCAGCGACTGCGCCGCCTTCAGTGGCACCCCGCGCGAGCGCATGTAGTAAAGCGCCGTCTCGTCAATCGCGCCACTGGTGGACCCGTGGCTGCATTTCACGTCATCGGCATAGATTTCCAGTTCCGGCTTGGCCAGAAACTGGCTGTCCCCGTCCAGCAAAAGCGATTGGCTGATCTGGTAGCCATCGGTCTTTTGCGCGCCCTGCTTGACCAGAATCTTGCCTTGGAACACACCGACCGCACCGTTTTTCAGCACCTTCTTGAAGACCTGACGGCTTTCGCAGCGTTGGCCCTGATGGGTGATGAACACGGTGTCGTCATGGTGAAAATCGCCATCCCCCATCGCGGCACCCGCGACATGGGCCTTTGAATCGTCGCCCACCAACTCGATCACACATTCGTTGCGGGTCAGGCGGCCATTGGCGGTCAGCGTAAAGGATTTGAACAGCGCCTCGGCCCCAAGCCGCGCAAAGATATGCGTGGCCGCGCGGCGTTCATGGTCGCGCCCCTGTGCGCGGATGTGATGGAACCGCGCGCCATCGGCGATTTCCACCTCAAGCACCTTGGTAAAGCGCGCGGCGGCGGGGCCGTTTTCGGTTAGCGTCAGTTCCGCCCCTGCCTCAAGCTTGATGCAATGGTGCAGCATCACGTCCGAGGTGGGATCGCGGTGGATATAGGTGATGCCCACTGGCTTCGCAGCCTTGCCGGTGACGCGGATCAGCACGCCATCAGTTGCAAAGGCCGTATTCAGCGCCGCCAAGGGGCGTTGCACCGGCGACTGTCCACGGGTTTCGAGAACCCCGTAAAGGCCCTGCGCCCAGTGAATATCGGCCCCAGCCGCATCGGCCAGTCGTTCGATCTCGACCCCCGCAAGCGCCAGATCATCCGAAAGCGCCGCATCGAACACGCCATCGACAAACACAATCTTCAAGCGGTCGATCACGTCGAACACCGGCGATTCATCGCCCGCATCGAAAACAGCCGCTGGCGTGGCCACCGCCGCCGTCAGGCTGCTGGGATCGCTGTAGCGCCAGTATTCGTCGCGTTTCGTGGGCAGGCCCATAGCGGTCAACCGCGCCAGCGCATCCGCCTGCGCTGCGCCAAGCCAGCCGCCCGTATGCCGCGCAAGACCACCCAGACGGGCCGCCAGCGCATCCTGTTTTGCTGCTGCCAGCGCCATGTCAGACCACCTCGGCCAGAATGTCGGCGTAGCCGTTCTGTTCCACCTCAAGCGCCAGTTCCGGCCCGCCGGTGCGGATGATACGCCCCGCCGCCATGATATGCACCACATCCGGTTTGATATGGTCCAGCAGGCGCTGGTAGTGGGTGATCACAAGGAACGACCGCCCCGCATCGCGTAGCGCGTTCACGCCTTCGGAGACCAGCTTCATCGCATCGACGTCCAGACCCGAGTCCGTCTCGTCCAAGATGCACATCTTGGGTTCCAGCATCGCCATCTGCAGGATTTCGTTGCGCTTTTTCTCGCCGCCCGAGAAGCCCACGTTGACAGGGCGCTTCAGCATGTCGGCGTCGATCTTCAAGGTCTTGGCCTTGGCGCGCACGACTTTCAGGAAATCGCCTGCCGACATTTCTTCCTCGCCGCGCGCCTTGCGCTGCGCGTTTACGGCTGTGCGCAGGAAGGTCATGTTGCCTACGCCCGGAATTTCCACCGGATACTGGAAGGCAAGGAACAGACCCGCCGCCGCGCGCGCTTCCGGCTCCATCTCCAGCAATTCCTGACCGTCCAGCGTGGCGGACCCGTCGGTCACCTCATAGCCGTCGCGGCCCGACAGCACATAGGACAAAGTGGATTTGCCCGACCCGTTCGGCCCCATGATCGCATGCACTTCGCCCGCACCGATCTTCAGATCAACGCCGCGCAGGATCACCTTGTCTTCTTCTTGCAGCTTTACATGCAGGTTCTTAATTTCCAGCATTTTCTTTTCCTAACAGTCAGTTGCGCGTCACAGAGGGCGCAAGAAGGTTTCCATGATCCAGAGCAGCCTTTCAGGCGGCACCGGGCGGGGGATGATCTGGAACCGCGCCATCCGCCCGATCATTTCCGGCTCTCCGGCGATTTCGGTGACTTTATGATAGGCACCACGGTCGATATAATCGTCGATCAGCACGGTGGTTGGCCGCGTGACCAGAAACTGTGCCGCCAGAAAGCAGGCCGCCCGGAACCGCCCGTCGATCAGCACCACATCGGGGTGCCGGAAATCGGGCCGATGCCAGACCGACAGCGGATAGGACGGCCAAGCACGGAACGAGGCGTCGTTGACCGGATGGCCCCAAGCCTTGGTAGGGCCAATGTCGCCGTGATGCATATGCACCGTTGCGCGCGGCGGATTGGAGGCAAACCAAGCCACCATATCTGCGAGCCATTTCGGATCGCTTTCGACCGAAAACACCGTTTTGTCGGGCATCGCCCCCGCCATCACCGTCGATCCGCCCGAGCCATATTCCAGAATGACTTCTGCCGCCTCATAGGCCTCACCCACGCATAGCGCCTCGTCGGGCGGCAGGGTCAGCTTCGGCGCGTGCAAGGGGGCTGTCATTCTGACACCTCGTCGGCGGGGCGCTGCCTGCGTTTGGGGATCAACATGAAATTCTCGTTGGCACGATAGCGCTTGAAGCGGGCCTTCACGCCATAGCCATTGTGTTCGACCCAAGACAGGAAGTCCTCGGTATTGGCGCGATCGACCTCGACGAAAATTCGGGGGCGTTGCTGGGCGATGGTCTGAGACAGCCCAGCCAGAACCTTCATTTCCATGCCTTCAACGTCGATCTTGATGAAATCGACGGTTTGCCCCGCCAGCGCATCATCGCCGCGGAACACATCCAAGGTGCCGTCGCCCTCGGCTTCAACCATTCGCCCGCCGCCCAGATTGTTGCGCTTTGGCACGAACATCTTGAAGCCGCTGGATTCGGTATCCGAAAGCCCGAAGCCAAGCCGCGAGGTATCGCAGCGATCCAGCACGCCGTTCAACGTCAGGTTTGACAGCAGCACCGCAATCGCGGCCGGATTGGGTTCAAACACAATCGTCTTGCTGATCCGCAGATATTTCAGCGCAAACAGGCTGTGATTGCCGATATTGGCACCGATATCGCAGAACACCGAACCAGGTTCGACATATTTTGCAATGATCTCAAGCTCTTCGCCCTCATAGAATTGCCCTTGCAGATGGCTTTTCTGGATTGCGTCGTTGGGATTGGTGATGGTGAAAAACACCGTCTGCCCCCAGATCTGCGACCGCGCCACCCGACCGGGGGGCGACAGAAAAACCTCGGTTGCCCCGTCGCTCATCCCACAGACCCTTCCAGCGAGATCGCCACAAGGCTTTGCGCCTCCATGGCAAATTCCATCGGCAGGGCTTGCAGCACCTCTTTGCAGAAGCCGTTGACCACCAGCGCCACGGCCTCTTCCTCATCCATCCCGCGCGAGCGGCAGTAGAACAACTGATCGTCGTCCACCTTGGATGTCGTCGCCTCATGTTCGACGCGGGACGAGTTATTCTTCACCTCGATATAAGGCACGGTATGCGCCCCGCATTTGTCGCCGATCAGCAGGCTGTCGCACTGGGTGTAATTGCGGCTGTCGGTGGCCTTGGGGTGCATCGAGACCAACCCGCGATAGGTGTTCTGTGCGCGGCCCGCCGAGATGCCCTTGGACACGATCCGCGACTTGGTGCGCTTGCCCAAGTGAACCATCTTGGTGCCGGTATCGGCTTGCTGGGCGTTGTTGGCGATGGCGATGGAATAGAACTCGCCCTGTGAATCATCGCCGCGCAGGATGCAGGACGGATATTTCCACGTAATAGCCGAGCCGGTTTCCACCTGCGTCCACATCACCTTGGCGCGGTCGCCACGGCAATCGGCGCGCTTGGTGACAAAGTTGTAGATGCCGCCGCGCCCCTCTTCATCGCCGGGATACCAGTTCTGCACGGTGGAGTATTTCACCTCGGCATCCTTCAGGATCACCAGTTCCACCACCGCCGCATGAAGCTGATGGGTGTCGCGTTTCGGCGCGGTGCAGCCCTCAAGGTAGCTGACGTAAGACCCCTCATCCGCGATAATCAGGGTGCGTTCAAACTGTCCGGTATTCTCGGCATTGATGCGGAAATAGGTCGAAAGCTCCATCGGGCAGCGCACGCCCGGCGGGATATAGACGAAAGACCCGTCCGAAAACACCGCCGAATTCAGCGTGGCAAAGAAGTTGTCCGACTGTGGCACCACCGATCCGATATATTTCTTCACCAACTCAGGATGCTCGCGCAGTGCCTCCGAGATCGAGCAGAAGATTACTCCGGCCTTTGCCAGTTCCGCCTTGAAGGTCGTCCCCAAAGATACCGAGTCAAACACCGCATCCACTGCAACCCGACGCTCTCCCTCGGGTGCCTCGACACCCGCCAGCAGCATCTGCTCTTTCAGCGGAATGCCAAGTTTTGCATAGGTGGCCAGCAGCTTGGGGTCCACCTCGTCCAAGGACTTCGGCTTGACGGCCATGCTTTTGGGTTTGGCGTAGTAATATTGGTCCTGATAGTCGATTTCGGGATAGTGCAGCATCGCCCAACGCGGCTCTTCCATCTGCACCCAGCGCCGATAGGCCGCCAGACGCCATTCCAGCATCCATTCGGGTTCGTTGTTCTTGCCCGAGATCAGCCGGACAATCTCTTCCGAAACCCCCTTGGGGGCGTAGTCCATCTCGATATCGGTGGACCAGCCATATTTATAGCTGCCAGACATGGCATTGACGGTCTCGATCGTCTCGCGATCAACGCCGTCACGCACTTCAAGATCTGTATCCGACATCATCTTCACCCTTGTTCGCAGGACGTTACCGCCCGAAGTTCACGCAACGCGCGACCGTATCCGTTTGTATTCGCGCCCCCAGCTTTCGGCAAAGCGCAGGACATTCTCTTCCGTCGTCTGCGGCCCGATCGAGATGCGGATGGCCTGACCTGCCGCCGCCTCGTCCACCCCCATCGCGCGCAGCACACGGCTTGCGCGCACCTTGCCACTGGAACAGGCCGATCCCGCCGATATGGCAAAACCCGCAAGATCCATCGCCATCACCTGCGTCTCGCCCTTCCATCCGGGCGCGATCAGGTTCAGCGTGTTCGGCAAGCGCCGCACTGTATTCCCGACTGAAATAGTCTCAAATCCAAAGCCCGACAATGCCGAATCTAGAATATTTCTAATTTCCGCAACCCGCTCCCACACCCCCTCGGCCAGATCGCGTGCGGCAGCCTCGGCGGCGGCGGCAAAGCCCGCAATCCCGATCAGGTTCTCGGTGCCGGCCCGCCGCCCCATCTCCTGACCGCCGCCGCGCATCTGCGGGGCCACATCCAAACCCTGTCGCAGCACCAGCGCGCCAACGCCCTTCGGTCCGCCCAACTTATGCGCCGCAACCAATCCCATCTGGCAGCCCAACCAGTTGAACGCCAAGGGCAACTTGCCAAAAGCCTGCGTCAGATCCGAAACCGCCAGACCTTCTGGCAAGTCCTGCACAATCCCCGTTTCGGAATTGGCCAGTTGCACGGCGCTGCGAGCAGGGTCTGCCACTGCAACCCGTCCCAAGACGTCCACAGGCAAAGACAGATCGCACCATGCGGCCACAGCCTCATGCTCCACCGCCGCACAGTGCAGGCCCCGCCCTGCACAGGCCAGTGCCGCCGCTTCGGTCGCACCGGCGGTAAAGACGATATCTGCGCCTTCGGCCCCCAAGGCCGCCGCAAGCTTGGCCCGCGCTTTCTCGATCAGCGATTTGGCCGCGCGCCCCTCGGCATGAACCGAGGACGGATTGCCCACCACATCCATTGCCGCAATCATCGCCGCCCGCGCTTCGGGCCGCAAAGGCGTGGTCGCGTTCCAGTCCAGATAGACCCGGCTGCTCATTCCCCATCCCCTTTGCAAAAATATCCTCGGGGGGAGGCTGCCTTGCCTGCCAAGGCAGACGGGGGGCAGACAGCCCCCCGCGCGACCTCAGCCAGAAGCACGGCCAGCCTCATACCTCGTCCACCACGCGGAACAGCGCCGGCACCGCAGGGCAAGGCCGCATCTCGTTGCCGATTACATCCGACAGGCGCGTCTGGTGCAGGAACACATAGACCTGTGCCGACAAGCCCTCCCACAGCCGGTTGGTCAGACTTTGCGCCCGCGTCCCCGAAACGCCGCCCGATGCCCCCGCGCCGGTATGCAGCGCGTCCACGGTTTCCTCGACCGCCTCCATCACCTCGGAAATACGTATCTCGACCGGAGCCTTGGCCAGCCGATACCCACCCCCCGGCCCGCGCACCGCCTCGACCAGACCCGCACGGCGCAGCTTGACGAACAACTGCTCCAGATAGGGCAGCGACAAATCCTGCCGCTTGGCAATCGCCGCCAGCGACATCAGATCATCGCCCTGCGCCAGCGCCAGATCGGCCAGCGCCACCATCGCATAGCGCCCCTTGGTTGACAGTTTCATACCATATCCTCGCCATTGCCATTGACGCAAAGCGCCCCGCCCATTACCTGAAACCGGCAATGCCATCAGGAGTCTTGCACTCTTGGAATGGTTCTAAGTTATCCGAGCGATTTCGTCAACAAATCGCTCGCGGACAGGATTGGCGACATATAAATGCCCGAAGTGATTTTCGCTGGCCCCGAAGGCCGTCTCGAAGGCCGCTACCACCCGCAAAAAGAACGTGACGCACCGATTGCCATCGTGCTGCATCCGCATCCCGCCTATGGCGGCACGATGAACAACAAGGTCGTGTATAACCTGCACTACGCCTTCTACAACCTTGGCTTCACGGTGATGCGGTTCAACTTCCGCGGCGTCGGTCGGTCGCAGGGCGAATATGACATGGGCATCGGCGAGCTGTCGGATGCGGCAAGCGCGCTCGATTACCTGCAATCGATGAACCAGAACGCCAAGCATTGCTGGGTGGCGGGCTTTTCCTTTGGCGCGTGGATCGGCATGCAACTGCTGATGCGCCGTCCTGAAATCACCGGTTTTGTCTCGGTCGCCCCGCCTGCGAACCTTTATGATTTCAGCTTCCTTGCACCCTGCCCCGCCTCGGGTCTGATCATCAACGGCACCGCCGACAAGGTGGCCCCGCCGAAAGACACCACGTCTTTGGTGAACAAACTGCACGAACAAAAGGGTATCACCATCACCCATACCCAGATCGAGGGGGCCGACCACTTCTTCAAAGACGAAGAGGCCCATATGAAGCCGATGATAGACACAGTTTCCACCTATGTGAAACGCCGTCTGACCGAAGTGTCGCGCTAAACCATGGCCTTGCTGGAAGAACTGACGGAACGACTGGCCATTGATACGGTTGCCGCCATGGATGAACTTGGCGACGACCGCTTTCATGACAAAGTGTCCAAGGTGCTGCTGGATATGTCGCCCACCACGCAAGAGGCCTTCATGACCGCGATCCGCGTGCTGCTGGCCGAACGCAAGGCGCGCAAATTCCTTGAGGCCAATCTGAAAGCCAAGCGCGAGGGCGGCACCGCCCCGCAAGCCCCCCGCGATGCGGTCGGCAATTGACAGCGCAGCCTGCATCCGACCGGCTTGCGGCGCAATTCGCCTTTCTGAACGAGGCTGACCGCCTCAAATCCGTGCTGCGCGCCACCACACTGGTGGATGGGTCACGGCCCGAGAATTCCGGCGAACATTCATGGCATCTGGCGCTTTACGCGCTGGTGCTGGCCGATCAGGCCGCGCCCGAGGTGGATATAAGCCGCGTCATCAAGATGCTCCTGATCCATGACCTGGTGGAAATCGACGTGGGCGATGTGCCGATCCATTCGGCCGACGGCACGGCCCATGCCTCGGATCAGACCATCGCCGCCGAACAGCGCGCCGCCGACCGCATCTTCGGCCTGTTGCCGCCCGATCTGGGCCAAGCCTTGCGCGCGCTCTGGGATGAATTCGAGTCCGCAGAAACCCCTGACGCCATCTTTGCCAAAAGCCTTGACCGCGTGCAGCCCGTCATGGCCAACCTGAAATCGGGCGGCGGCACTTGGATCACCTATAACGTCACCGCAGAACAGCTTGAAACCCGCGTTGGCGCGAAAATTGCCCGCGGCGCACCCGCCCTGTGGGCTTGGGTCCGCGCCCAGACCTGCGCTTTCTTCCCCTGACCCGCGACATTTCGGTATACCGTCGCATACCATCTTTCCCGACCCAGTTTTTTCCGCTATGAACGCGGCAACCGAATCCAACACCGAAAGGGCAGACCATGACCAAGATCAAGGTGGCTAACCCAGTCGTCGAACTCGACGGCGACGAGATGACCCGCATCATCTGGGATTTCATCAAACAAAAGCTGATCCTGCCCTATCTCGACATCGATCTGAAATACTACGATCTGGGCATCGAAGAGCGTGATCGCACCAATGACCAGATCACCATCGACTCTGCCGAGGCGATCAAGAAATATGGCGTGGGCGTCAAATGCGCCACCATCACGCCGGACGAGGCACGGGTCGAAGAATTCGGCCTGAAACAGATGTGGAAATCGCCCAACGGCACCATCCGCAACATCCTTGGCGGCGTGATCTTCCGCGAGCCGATCATCTGCCAGAACGTCCCCCGCCTTGTGCCGGGCTGGACCAAGCCCATCGTGATCGGCCGCCACGCCTTTGGCGACCAGTATCGCGCGACCGATTTCCACTTCCCCGGCGCGGGCAAGCTGACGATGAAATTCGTGGGCGAAGACGGCAGCGTGATCGAAAAAGACGTCTACTCGGCCCCCTCTGCCGGCGTCTACATGGGCATGTATAACCTTGATGACTCTATCATCGACTTTGCGCGTTCATCGATGAACTACGGGTTGCTCAAGGGCTGGCCGGTCTATCTGTCGACCAAGAACACCATCCTCAAGGCCTATGACGGCCGCTTCAAGGATCTCTTCGCCAAGGTCTATGCCGAGGAATTCGAAGACAAATTCAAGGCAGCCGGCATCCATTACGAACACCGCCTGATCGACGACATGGTCGCATCGGCGATGAAATGGTCGGGCGGCTATGTCTGGGCCTGCAAGAACTACGATGGCGACGTGCAGTCGGACACCGTGGCGCAGGGCTTCGGCTCGCTTGGCCTGATGACCTCGGTGCTGATGACGCCTGATGGCAAGATCGTCGAGGCCGAGGCCGCCCACGGCACCGTGACGCGCCACTTCCGCGAACACCAGAAGGGCAAAGCCACCTCGACCAACTCGGTCGCTTCGATCTTCGCCTGGACGGGTGGTCTCAAGCACCGCGCCAAGCTGGACAATAACGAGCAACTGATGCGCTTTGCCACCACGCTGGAAAAAGTCACCGTGGATGCGGTTGAAGATGGCTGGATGACCAAAGACCTTGCCCTGCTGGTCGGCCCCGATCAGAAATGGCTGACCACCATCGGCTATCTGGAAAAGGTCGACGAATACCTGAACAAAGCTCTGCAAGGCTGATCCGCCTTTCATCTGTTCTCAAATATCCTGCGGGGGTCCGGGGGCGCAAAGCCCCCGGCCTTTGTCATTTTTCAAACCCTCTGGCCTTTATGCTGCATTTGCGATATGGCCGCGCCAACCCGAATGAAAAGAAAGAGATCTCCCCGATGGAGCTTCGCAACATCGCCATCATCGCGCACGTCGACCATGGCAAGACCACTCTCGTCGACGAGCTGCTGAAACAGTCCGGTTCCTTCCGCGACAATCAGGCCGTCGCTGAACGCGCCATGGACAGCAACGACATCGAACGCGAGCGTGGGATCACCATTCTTGCCAAATGTACCTCGCTGGAATGGGCTGGTGTGCGTATCAACATCGTCGACACCCCCGGCCACGCCGATTTCGGTGGCGAAGTCGAGCGTATCCTGTCGATGGTCGATGGCGTTGTCCTGCTGGTCGATGCCGCCGAAGGCCCGATGCCGCAAACCAAATTCGTGACCTCCAAGGCGCTGGCACTGGGGCTGCGCCCGATCGTGGTGCTGAACAAGGTTGACAAGCACGACGCCGAACCCGCGCGTGCGCTGAACGAAGTGTTTGATCTTTTCGCCAACCTTGGTGCCGACGACGATCAGCTTGATTTCCCGGTGCTTTATGCCTCGGGCCGTTCGGGCTGGGCCGATGTCGAACTTGACGGTCCGCGCAAGGATCTGACCGCGCTTTATGATCTGATCGTCAAGCATGTGCCGGAACCCAAACAGATTGCCCGCCGCGCCGAACCCTTCCAGATGCTGGCAACCACGCTGTCCGCAGACCCTTTCATCGGCCGCATCCTGACCGGTCGTGTCGAGGCTGGCACGCTGAAAGCGGGTGAAACCCTCAAGGCGCTCTCGCGCGATGGCACGAGAATCGAACAGTTCCGCGTCTCCAAGGTTCTGGCCTACCGTGGTCTGGTGCAAACGCCGATCGACGCCGCCGAAGCCGGTGACATCGTGACCCTTGCCGGCATGACCAAGGCCACCGTGGCCGATACGCTTTGCGCGCTGGAGATCGAAACCGCAATTCCGGCCCAGCCGATCGACCCGCCGACGATTTCCGTGACCTTCGGCATCAACGACTCGCCGCTGGCGGGCAAGGAAGGCTCCAAGGTTCAGTCGCGCGTGATCCGCGAACGCCTGATGAAAGAAGCCGAGATCAACGTGGCGATCAAGGTCACCGACACCCCCGGCGGCGACGCCTTCGAGGTTGCGGGCCGTGGCGAACTCCAGATGGGCGTGTTGATCGAAAACATGCGCCGTGAAGGCTTCGAGCTGTCGATCAGCCGCCCGCGCGTGCTGTTCCAAGAAATTGACGGCGTGCGCTGCGAACCGGTTGAAGAAGTCACCATCGACGTGGATGACGAATACACCGGCCCCGTGATCGAAAAGCTGACCGGCCCGCGCAAGGGTGATCTGGTCGAGATGAAACCGGCAGGCGCGGGCAAAACCCGCATCATCGCGCATGTGCCGTCGCGCGGTTTGATCGGCTATCACGGCCAGTTCATGACCGACACCCGTGGCACTGGCGTTCTGAACCGTGTGTTCCACGGCTGGACCCCGCACAAGGGCGCCATCGAAGGCCGCCGTCAAGGCGTGCTGATCTCGATGGAGACCGGCATTTCGGTTGCCTATGCGATGTGGAAACTGGAAGACCGCGGCCACTTCTTCATCGGCGTGCAGGAACCTGTCTATACCGGCATGATCATCGGCGAACATTCGCGCGACAACGATCTGGAAGTGAACCCGCTGAAGGGCAAGCAACTGACCAACGTGCGTGCCTCGGGCACCGACGAAGCCGTGCGCCTGACCACGCCGGTCAAGCTGTCGCTGGAACAGTGCATCGCCTATATCGACGATGACGAGCTGGTGGAAGTCACGCCGAAGTCGGTGCGGATGCGGAAGCGCTATCTGGACCCGAACGAACGCAAGCGTCACTCGCGCAGCGCGTAACAGAGAAACCCGCCGGAAGGCGGGTTTTTTCTTGCCCAAATGATCAATCAACCAACCCGTAGGTCGGGGTTCACCCCGACTTTGGTGGTAGAGTCGGGGTGAACCCCGACCTACGCTGCTATTGTCAAGCGGCAGGGATGGAAATCCTCGACCGTCACGCTTTCGCCATCGAATGTACAGAATGTGCTGGCGGCCACTTCTTGCCAGCCGCCTTCCTCCGCCTCAAGCGGTTCTGACACTACCGCTCGGCCCTGTCGGGTATCGGACCAGCGGTGATACAGCGACGGGGCGGCATCGTCGGTGGCGTAGCGCACGGCGTAAAGCCGCGTCCCATCGGACAGGGCGGCGGTCAGGCGCAGATGCGGGGCGGCCCCTTTGGCGCGGGCCAGCGAGATGAACCGCGCCGCCGCCCGTTCCAGCGCGCCCTTGGGATCGCTATCCAACCCCTCTGCCACCGCCACAAGAAACAGCGCCTCGGAATCCGTCGCGCCGCGGCGTGCAGGGTAAAGGCTGTCGGGGATCATCATATCGGCGTCGCGGCGAAAACTGTCATAGCCGCCGATCTGGCCGTTATGCATGAAGGACCAGTTCACATGCGCGAAGGGGTGGCAATTGTTGCGGCTGGTGGCGGTGCCGGTGCTGGCGCGCACATGCGCCAGAAACAACCCCGATTTCACATGCCGCGTCAGGCTGCGCAGGTTCGGATCGGACCACGCCGGCATCACATCGCGGTAAAGGCCAGGTTCAGTCCGATCCCCATACCACGCCACGCCAAACCCGTCGGCGTTGATCGCGGAATGGCACTGTGTCGCGCAGTGGCTTTGGTGTATCAGCGAGTGTCCGGGGCGGCTGATGATTTCCTCAAGGAAAATCGGCGCGCCGATATAGGCTGCCCAGCGGCACATCAAAGCGCCCTTTCGTCGAATTGGTCCATTGCCTGTGCCTTTTGGCGTTATTTCAGCAAGGATAGCATGGATTTGGCGGATTGCAGCCCGCCAAATCCGGAAAATTCAGCCAATTTCCTCGACCACCACCAGATCGCGGACGCTTGCCCCTTTGGCATGGGCAAGCGCTGCCTGATAGTCGGGGCTGTTGTAGCAGGCCACGGCGGCCTCAAGGCTGGGAAAGCGCGCGACCACATTGCGGGCGCGGTCGCGGCCTTCCAACTGCACATAGCGGCCACCACGGGCAAGGAACACCCCGCCATGCGCGGCAATCGCAGGGCCGGCACCGGCAGCGTATTTGCCATAGGCCTCGGCGTCGGTCACTTCGACATGGGCGATCCAGAGGGCTGTGGGCATATCAGGCCTCCAGAACGGCGTGAACGGCGGCAATCGCGGCGTCGGCCAGCGCAATATCGGCCCCGCCCCCCTGCGCCATATCGGGACGACCGCCGCCACCCTTGCCACCCAATGCTTCAACTGCAGCTTTGGCCAAAGTGACCGCACTGATGCGTGCGGTCAGATCATCGGTGACCCCCACCGCCACCGCAGGCTTGGCCCCTGTGTCCGCGATCAGCACCACCGCACCAGACCCGATTTGCGCTTTCAAGGCATCGATCAGCCCCGGAAGATCCTTGCCCGAAACCCCGGAAAGCACCTGGGCAATCAGCTTTACTCCGTTGATTTCCTTGACCTCAGGTCCACCAGACTTGCCGCCCATCGCCAATTCACGGCGCAACTGCGCCACTTCGTTGGCCAAAGCGCGGCGTTCGTCTTGCAGCGCCTTCACACGATCCAGCACATCGCCCGCATGGGTTTTCAGCGCCGCCGCCACGTCCGACAGCCGCTGATCCTGCGCGCGCAGATGGTCGAGGGCGGCTTGCCCCGTCAGCGCCTCGATCCGGCGTACGCCCGAGGAGGACGCCGATTCCGACAGCAGAACAAAGGCGCCGATGTCGCCGGTGCGCGCGACATGGGTGCCACCGCACAGTTCGAGACTATAGGTGCGGCCATCGGCGCCCTTGCCCGACCCGTCCAGCGCGCCCATCGAGACGACGCGAACCTCGTCGCCGTATTTCTCGCCAAACAGCGCCTGCGCGCCAAGCGCACGGGCATCGTCGGGCGTCATGATGCGGGTATCGACAGCCGAGTTCTGGCGGATAAAGGCGTTCACTTCGGCCTCAACCACGGCCACTTCGGCGGGCGTCAGGGCAACCGAATGGCTGAAGTCAAAGCGCATCCTGTCGGCAGCGTTCAGGCTGCCGCGCTGGGCGACGTGATCGCCCAAAGCGCGGCGCAGCGCCTCGTGCAGCAGGTGTGTGGCCGAGTGGTTGGCGCGGATAGCACCACGCCGCACATGCGAAACCTCAAGTTTAGCAGGCTGGCCGCGCAGGATCGTGCCTTCGGCCACGCGCGCGACATGCAGGAAAACGCCCGCCTGTTTGCGCGTATCGGTCACTTCCGCCAAGCCGGTCGCGGTGCGGATATAGCCGGTATCGCCAACCTGTCCGCCGCTTTCGGCATAGAACGGGGTCTGGTTGACCACGATCTGCACCGTAGTTCCGGTTTCCGCAGCGCCGATCAAACCGCCGTCGCGCACCAGCGCGTCAATCTGGCCCTCGGCGGTTTCGGTGTCATACCCCAAGAATTCAGTGGTGCCATGCACCTCGGCAATCTCGAACCAGACTTTCGCATCGGCCGTGCCGCCCGCCCCCGACCAGCTTGCCCGTGCCTTGGCCTTCTGCTCGGACATCGCATCGTCAAAACCGGCCACATCCACCGCGCGGGTCTTTTCGCGCAGCACGTCCTGCGTCAGGTCCAGCGGGAAACCGTAGGTGTCATAGAGCTTGAACGCCACACCGCCGGGCAGATCGGCACCTTCGGGCAGGCGGTCAAGCTCGTCATTCAGCAGGCGCAACCCACGGTCAAGTGTGGTCTTGAAACGGGTTTCCTCCAGCCGCTGGGTTTCTTCGATCAAGGCCTGAGCGCGCGCAAGTTCAGGGTAAGCCGCCCCCATCTGCCGCACCAAGGCGGGGACCAGACGGTGCATCACCGGGTCTTGCGCGCCCAGCATATGCGCGTGGCGCATCGCACGGCGCATGATCCGGCGCAGCACATAGCCGCGGCCTTCGTTCGAGGGCATCACGCCATCGGCAATCAGGAAAGAGGTCGAACGCAAATGATCCGCGATCACGCGGTGGCTGGTCTTGCCCGGCCCGTCGGGATCGGTGTTGGTCGCATGGGCGCTAGCCTCGATCAGGCTGCGCATCAGGTCGGTGTCATAGTTGTCATGCTTGCCCTGCAGCAGCGCGCCGATCCGTTCCAGCCCCATGCCGGTATCGATCGACTGCATGTCCAAGGGCCGCATCGAGCCATCCGCGAACTGTTCGTTCTGCATGAACACGTTGTTCCAGATCTCGATGAAACGGTCGCCATCCTCTTCCGCCGAACCCGGAGGGCCGCCCCAGATGTGTTCGCCGTGGTCGTAGAAAATCTCGGTGCAAGGACCGCAGGGTCCGGTCGGCCCCATGCGCCAGAAGTTGTCATCCGTCGGGATGCGGATGATCCGGTCATCCGACAGGCCCGCGACCTTTTTCCAGATCGCCGCCGCCTCGTCATCGGTATGGTAAACAGTGACCAGCAGCTTGTCCTTGTTCAGCCCGAAATCCTTGGTCAGCAATTCCCACGCAAAAGCAATGGCTTGATCCTTGAAGTAATCGCCAAAGCTGAAGTTGCCCAGCATCTCGAAGAAGGTATGGTGGCGGGCGGTGTAGCCCACATTGTCAAGATCGTTGTGCTTGCCGCCCGCGCGCACGCATTTCTGCGCGGTTGTGGCGCGCTTGTAATCGCGGGTTTCCACGCCGGTAAAGCAGTTCTTGAACTGCACCATGCCCGAATTGGCGAACATCAGCGTCGGGTCGTTGCGCGGCACAAGCGGAGAACTGTCCACCACTTTATGCCCGTTGCGGGCGAAGAAATCGAGGTAGGTCGAGCGGATGTCGTTCAAAGACGCCATGGATTTAGGCCCCCAAAAGGCTGAAAACGTAAGGTCCCGCTCCGTTTAGCCCCCCATCGCGGGGCTGTCCACGGCTTCATGACACACAAATGAAAAAGGCCGGAAACTTGCGCTTCCGGCCTTGGTTTTCAACCTGTTGGTCAAAGATCAGTCGTCCAACAGCGGCCCGTCCTCGGTCGTGGCGGTGAAGTCCAGCCCGTTGGCAGCGCGGATCTTGTCCTCGATATCCAGCGCGATCGAGGGGTTCTGCTTCAGGAAGGTCTTGGCATTCTCGCGCCCCTGCCCGATGCGTTCGTCCTTGTAGGAATACCAGCTGCCGGATTTTTCCACGACGCCAGCCTTTACGCCGATATCCACCAGCTCACCCACCTTCGAGATGCCTTCGCCATACATGATGTCGAATTCCACCTCTTTGAACGGCGGCGAGACTTTGTTCTTAACCACCTTGACGCGGGTGGCGTTACCGATCACCTCGTCACGGTCCTTGATGGCGCCGGTGCGGCGGATGTCGAGACGCACGCTTGCATAAAATTTCAGCGCGTTGCCGCCGGTGGTGGTTTCAGGACTGCCGAACATCACGCCGATTTTCATGCGGATTTGGTTGATGAAGATCACCATGCAATTGCTGCGCCCGATGCTGGCGGTCAGCTTCCGCATCGCCTGAGACATCAGGCGGGCTTGCGAACCCATCTGCATGTCGCCCATATCGCCTTCGATTTCCGATTTCGGCACCAAAGCTGCTACCGAATCGACCACGATCAGGCTGACCGCGCCCGAGCGCACCAGCGTATCGACGATTTCCAGCGCCTGTTCGCCCGTGTCGGGCTGCGAGATCAGCAATTCATCAAGGTTAACGCCAAGTTTCTTGGCATATTGCGGGTCCAGCGCGTGTTCGGCGTCGACAAAGGCGCAAACCCCGCCTTTTTTCTGCGCCTCGGCCACCACATGCAGCGTCAGCGTGGTCTTGCCCGAGGATTCCGGCCCGTAAATCTCGATGATCCGGCCTTGCGGCAGACCGCCGATTCCCAGCGCGATGTCCAACCCAAGGCTGCCTGTCGAGGTCGCCTCGATATCCATCACCGGATTGTCCGAGCCGAGCTTCATGATCGAGCCCTTGCCGAACTGCCGTTCGATCTGTGCCAGCGCGCTTTCCAACGCCTTTGCCTTGTCCATTTCGCGCTTCCCGTTCAAGTCCAGCAGATTTGCCGCAGCCATGTTCCAGCCCCTTATCCCACAGCCGCAGTTCCGCGGCAATCAGTGCAGATGTTCCCCGCCTGTTCTCATCCTTATGAGATCAAAATAGGAACATTTCAATCCATATTCTCGCAAAACCAGCTTTTGCAGGAATCAGTTAAGAGATAGTTTACGGATGGGATTTTCATGCGGGGTTTTGATGCTGGTATTCTGGGAAGAACGTCTGGTGCTTTTGGCCACGCCCAAAACCGGCACGACATCCATCGCAAAAGCGCTCGAATCGCGGGCGGCTATTTCGATCCAGCGTCCGCCCGAGTTGAAACATACCCCGATCAAACGCTTTCGCCGCTTTATCGGCCCCTATCTGGAACAGGTGTCGAAAGAACCGTTCACCGTGATCGGCGTGATGCGCGAACCGCGCGACTGGCTGGGAAGCTGGTATCGCTACCGTCAGCGCCCCGGAATTCCCGACAAACGCCGCTCGACCGCAGGGATAAGTTTCGATGACTTCGTCGAGGCCTATTGCACCGAGAAACCACCCGCTTTTGCCAATGTCGGCGCGCAGGCCGGATTCTTGCGCCCCGAGGACGCCAAAGGTGCCGACATGATCTTCCGCCATGACCGCATCGAAGATCTGGTCGCCTATCTCGAACATCGGCTTGCCATGAACATAACGCTGCCCGTCGTCAATGTCTCACCCCAGGCTTCCACCCTGCTGACGGCAAAAAACGAAGCACTGTTGCAGCGATTCGCCGCCCGCGATTTCGCGCTTTACGCCAGCCTTTAGTGCAACTGTCCCTGCACGGTTGTGGTCAATTCACTTAAGGAAAACGGCTTGGGCAGGAATACGGAATTGGGGATGCGCGCCTGACCTTCCGCCAAGGCCTCTTCGGCATAGCCGGACACAAAGATCACCCGCACGTTCGGGCGATCTTGCAGCGCACGGCGCACCCAAGACGGCCCATCCATCCCCGGCATCACCACATCGGTGACAAAAACATCCACCTCAAGCGCGGGGTCTTCCAGCGTTCGCAACGCCTCTTCGGCATTTTCGGCTTCCAGCACCGTATAGCCACGCATCCGCAGCGCGCGGCTCGCAAAGGTTCTCACTGGTGCCTCGTCTTCGACCAGAAGCACCACGCCTTCCCCCCGTCGCACGACCATGTTGCGCTGGGTTTGCGGCAAGGCGAGGGGGGCAATTTCGGCACCGGCATGGTGGATCGGGAAGTAGATTTGAAACACCGCGCCCTGACCTTCGGTTGAATCCACAAAGATAAACCCGCCCGACTGTTTGACGATTCCATAGGCGGTCGAAAGCCCGAGGCCAGTCCCTTCACCGACACGCTTGGTGGTGAAGAATGGCTCGAATATCTTGTGCAGACGGTCAGGCGGGATGCCGGTCCCCGTATCTCCGACCCGGATCAGCGCGTAATCACCGGCGGGAACGATCGCACGGTCGCGGTGCATGTCTTCGTGCAAGGAAACGGCCTTAGTCTCGACGCTTATGGTGCCGCCTGCGGGCATGGCATCGCGGGCGTTCACGACCAGATTCATCACCACCTGCTCCAACTGGCGTTTGTCGGCGCGGATCGCACCCAGTGCGGGCGCATGGACAAGCCGAAGGCTCACCCGCTCCCCCACCAGCCGGTTCAGCAGATGGGCCAGTTCCGAAAGCGTTTCCTGCAGGTCGATCCGTTCGGGTTTCAGCGTCTGTTTGCGCGAGAAAGCCAGCAATTGCCCCACCAAAGCCGCCGCACGGTTGGCATTCTGATGAATCTGGATCAGGTCGGAGTATTCGGGGTCTTCCGAGTCATGGCGCAGCAGCAAAAGATCGCAATGGCCCGAGATTGCGGTCAGCAGGTTGTTGAAATCATGCGCGACGCCGCCTGCAAGCTGGCCGATTGCCTGCATTTTCTGGCTTTGCACGATCTGCGCCTCAAGCGTTTTCAGTGCAGTTGCGTCCTGCAACACCGCAAGCGCGCCGGGTCTGCCCAGATCGACGGTGCGGCGCAGGGTGACTTGCAAGAACACTTCGCCGCCGAGTTTGCGCGCACACAGAACCTCGGCCCCGCCGGGGATGCGTTCAGAGACGATATCGCCCAACCAGTCAGAAACGGGGCGGCCCAGACCTTCGAACAGGTCGTGGAACATCACACCCGCCCCCGCCTCCAGTGCCAAAAGGTCGCGTGCGGCGCGGTTGGCGGCGCGCATCTCGCCTTCAGGACCGAATTTCAGCAGCGCCACGGGGACATTCTCGAAATCCGCCAGCATGCTTTCGTCATCACCGCGCGCGGGGACCGGCAGCAGGTAGATTTCGCGCCGCTCTCCCCCGCCCTCGACCTCGGCCAGAATCGCGCGCACGGGGCCGTTGGCGCCTGCCACCTGAACCTCTTCGCCCGAATGCAGCACGGGAGTGGTGAAAATCCGGTCCAGCCGTTTCGGACGCCCCCCCAAAAGCCGCCGCATCGCCTCGTTCGAGAACAGCACCACGCCTGACTTGTTTGCGGTCAGCATCGGCAGGCTGAGTTGTTCGGCCCCGCGCCCGGCCGTGCTGCGGTCCTGAAATTCCTCAAACCGCCACAAAAACCGAGTGTCCGAGATCTTATGCACGGAAAGTCGGGCATGGCCGCGCCGTGTCACCACGTCTTCGCGTGCAGCCCCCATATTCGCCGCGCGCCCTTGCAGCCGGAACAGCACAGCCCCCGGCGTTGCGAAATGATCACGCAGCGCCGCCGTAAGGGTTTCGCCATCCGTGACCGAAAATCGCGCCTCGGCTGCGGCGTTGCGGAAATGGATATGCCCGTCGGGGTCGGTGGTGAAACAGGGGGCCGCATCCTGGGCCAAAAGCCCCGCCAATCGCCGCTCGGTCTGCCGGTCACCTTGACGGGCCAGCAAAGCCGCCCCGCGCAGCAGAAAGATCAGCAGCACAAAGGTCAGCCCAGCAACAATCGCGCCCAAGCGCAGTTCCGGCTGTGGTGTCAGCGTGCCAACCGTCAGACAGCCCGTTGCCGCTGCAAGCAGCAACCACGCCCCGCCCGCACGTCCTTCGGCCCCGCCTGATACCGATATGGCCACATCGCCCCCCGTCCGGATTCGCTTCTGGCTCCATACGGCAGGGAAAGTGTTAAGCGCGACTTAACCCCACAGCGGAATTTGCGAAAAACCCGTCAAAGTTGTGTATGTGGTCAATCTTTTCGCGTCAACATTGCGATAAAGAACCCATCCGCCCCGTCCAGCGGAGTGAACCTGCGCGCAGCCATCTGTTGCCAACCCGGATTGCGCGCCACAAAGCCCGCCACCTGCGCCTCGTTTTCGGCCGCAAGCATCGAGCATGTCGCATAGGCCAGAACCCCCTTGGGGGCGACCAGAGGGGCGACCTTATCCAGAATTGCCGCCTGACTCCGCGCTACTTCGGCCAGCTTTTCGGGTGTCAGCGCCCATTTTCCCTGCGGATCACGCCGCCAACTGCCCGAACCTGAGCAGGGGACATCTGTCAGGATCAGATCGTAGGGCGCTGATTTTGCAGCATCTTCTGAAATCGTTACCTTCGCCCCTGCCCGCTTGGCCCGCGCTGGCAGATCACTCATCCGCGCAACATTCGCATCATGGGCAAAAAGCGTCAGTCTGGCGCGGGCTGCCATTGCCAATGTTTTACCGCCGCCGCCCGCGCAATAGTCCAGCACGCGCATCCCGTCGCGCAGCGGCAGCGCCTCGACAACAGCCTGTGACGCGGCGTCCTGCAATTCGACCAAGCCTGCGGCATAGGCCGCGCCGGTCTGGATTTTTCTTGCATTCCCCGTGACTTCCAAGGCAGAGCTTGCCAGCGGGTGCGGCACCGCCACAATGCCCTCCTCGGCCAGCGCCACAATTGCGGCCTCGGGTGTCGTGCGCGCCAGATTGACCCGCAGGAACACCGGCGCGCGGTGGCGCAGTGCCTGCATTACGGCGGGGAAATCATCCCCCAAAGCTGACTGCAATTCAGGCGCAAGCCAGTCGGGGCAATCGAGCGCCGCCAGTCCTTCGGGGGCATGGCCCGCCTCATCCGGCGTGACCGGCGCGGGCGCGTGGCCCTGCCCGTCGAACAGCGCCTCATAACCGCCCGCGCGCGCCCCGCCCAGCACCAGACCGCGCCCTGTCATAGCTCCGCCAAGGGCCGCGAAAGAGCGTTTGCAGCGCAAGCAATCATAGACCAGATCGCGGATCGCCGCGCGGTCGCCCGATCCGGCAAAGCGGTTGGCGCGGCCCCAGTTGGTCAGAACCACCTCGGGTGCAGCGCCGGTCAGGACACGGTCCAGCACCTCGATTGCGGCGGACAGGCGGGCGGCTGGGGTCATGCTTTGCGCTCTTGCAGGATATTACCGCCATCGACGACGATGGTGGCGCCGTTGACGTAAGAGGCTGATTTCGAAGCCAGAAAAGCCACGACCGCTGCCACCTCATCCGGCGTTCCGGCGCGGCCTACGGGGGTGGCAAGGGCGGCTTGGCGTTCCTCGGGGGTTGCGGCTTCGGTGCCGATCCAGCCGGGGGCGACGGCGTTCACAGTCACCCCCTTGGCTGCCACTTCAAGCGCCAGCGCATGGGTCAGGCCGACCATCCCCGCCTTGGCCGCGGAATAGGCCGCCTCGCCCACATTCGACACCATGGGGCCAGTGACCGAGGCCATCATCACCACGCGGCCATAACTGCGATCCACCATCGTGGGCAGGAAGGCTTGTGTCACCAGCACGGCGGTGGTCAGGCTGACATCCATCGCGCGACGCCATTGGTCGGGGGTGATCTCAAGGAAGGGAACCTGCTCGGCGGGCGACAGCACCGACCCCATGCCTGCGTTGTTCACCAGCACCTCAACCGCGCCCACCTCTGACAAAAGCCGCCCCACCTGAACCGGATCGGTCAGATCGGCCTGATGGGCGGTCACGTCAAAGCCTTCGGCGGCAAGCTCGGCTTGTCGCGTGAAGATCCGCCCCGTTGTCGCTGTAATCGCAAGCGAAAACCCCGCGCGCCCCAAGGCACGGGCGCAGGCAAGGCCAATGCCGCCCTGCGCCCCAGCCCCTGTAATCAGCGCGCGGGCCACGGATCAGCCCGCCCGATAGTTGGGCGACTCGCGCGTGATCTGCACGTCATGGACGTGGCTTTCCTTCAGCCCCGCGCCGGTGATCTTGACGAACTGGCAGTTCGACCGCATCGCCGCAATCGTGCCGTTGCCGGTATAGCCCATCGCCGCGCGCAAACCGCCAACCATCTGGTGGATGACCGCCGCCGCCGAACCCTTGTAGGGCACCTGCCCTTCAATGCCTTCCGGCACCAGTTTGTCGCTTGCCGCATCCTTCTGGAAATAACGGTCAGCCGAGCCGCGCGCCATCGCGCCCAAAGACCCCATGCCACGATAGGCCTTGAAGCTGCGGCCCTGCCACAAAATCACCTCACCCGGCGATTCATCCGTGCCTGCAATGGCGCTGCCAACCATCGCGCAAGACGCCCCCGCCGCAATCGCCTTGGCGAAATCGCCAGAATATTTGATGCCGCCGTCCGCGATCACAGGAATATCCCCCGCCGCACGCGAGGCGTCCATGATCGCGGTCAGTTGCGGCACACCCACACCCGCCACAATCCGCGTCGTGCAGATGCTGCCAGGACCGATGCCGACCTTGACCGCATCCGCGCCTGCGCCAATCAGCGCGCGGGTCGCTTCGGCGGTGGCGACGTTACCGGCCACCACCTGCACGGTGTTCGAAAGCTTCTTGATCCGCTCGACCGCAATCGCGACACCTTCCGAGTGGCCATGCGCGGTGTCGATCACCACCATATCCACACCGGCATCGATCAGCGCCTGCGAGCGTTCAAAGCCCGCGTCCCCCACGGTCGAGGCAGCAGCTACCCGCAGGCGGCCCATCTCGTCCTTGCAGGCATGCGGGTTCAGCACCGATTTCTCGGTGTCCTTCAGCGTCAGCAGGCCGGTCAGCTTGCCCGCGCCATCGGTCACCAGCAGCTTTTCGATCCGGCGCGCCTTCATCAGGCTGATCGCCGCCTCGCGGTCAACCGGTTCGCGCAGCAGCGCCAGATTCTCCGAGGTCATCATCATCCGCACCGGCGTCTTGTCATCAGAGGCAAAGCGCATGTCGCGGTTGGTCACGATGCCTAGCACGCGGCCCATCTCGTCCACCACAGGAAAGCCGGTGATATTATACCGCTCCATCAACACCTTGGCATCGGCCATGGTCTGATCGGGGGTCAGGGTGATCGGGGCATAGACCACGCCGGATTCGAACCGCTTCACCCGACGCACTTCGCGCGCCTGCGTCTCAAGGTCCAGATTGCGGTGGATCACGCCGATGCCACCCGCCTGCGCCATGGCAATCGCCATCCGGCCCTCGGTCACGGTGTCCATCGCCGACGACAGCAGCGGAATGTTCATCCGGATGGATTTGGTGACGAAAGTGGACGTGTCCGCCTCGGACGGCAGCACAGAGCTGGCGGCGGGCACAAGCAAAACGTCATCAAAGGTGAGCGCCTCGCGAATCTCCATGAAAGCCTCCTACGGGGTTCAGGTGGGGAGTGTTCGTTTGACGGCTCCCTGTTTCACCAAATCCGGCCAAGGGCAAGGGCGAAACGCCCCTTGCGGACAAAATCAGGCCGTGCAGACTGCCGCCAAAACCATAGGTCCCCCATGCGCGTTGCGATCATCGAAAATACCGCCGTCACCCATCACGGCCAAGTCGGCGTGGCCCTGCACGAAGCCGCCGCCACCATCGACCTTTTTCGCCCGTGGCTGGATGGCAAACTGCCGGACATGGGCAGCTTTGACGCGCTGGTATCCTTTGGCGGCGAGCAGAACGCGCTGGCCGATTCTGATCACCCTTATCTGCCCGATCTGGCACGTCTGATGCACGATACCGCCCTGTCGGGAACGGCTGTGCTGGGCATTTGCCTTGGCAGCCAGATCCTTGCGCGCGGCGCGGGGGCGGTGAACCACATCGGCACTCATCCCGAACATGGCTGGGTCCATGTCGATCTGACCGACGAGGGCCGCGCCGATCCGGTGCTGGGTCATTTGCCCGCGCGGTTTCCGATCTTTCAATGGCACTCCGACACTTTCACCCTGCCCGAAGGGGCTGTGCATCTGGCCACAAACGCGGCTGTTCCGGTGCAAGGCTACCGCATCGGCCGCGCAGGCTATGCCACCCAGTTCCATTTCGAAGCCAGCCGCGCCGTGGTGGCAGACATGACAAACTCGTGGCCCGAGGCAGCCGAGAGGATGACCCCCGGCTGGGTCGCCGCCCAACCCACGCTTGCCGCCAGCCTTGGCGCAGACGCCGATGCCCACGGGCTTGCAATCGCACGGGCATGGGTAGGGTTGATCTAACCTACAGCTTCATCTGTTCCTTAAATATCCCCGCCGGAGGCTCCGACATCCCCCGCAAGCGGTGCGTGACAAGCACGCACCCTACCCTTTGGATTTCATCTTGGCTTAAATACTCCCGCCGGAGGCTTACTCCATATCTGCCAAAGCCTCCGGCGGGAGTATTTAGGCCAAGATGATGCAGCCGGATCAGGCTTCGGCAGCGTTGGTCTTTAGGGCAAGGCGGTTGCCGGGCCAGAGTTTCAGCACCTGCCATGCGATGAGCGGCACCACCCCGAGGCTGGCAGCCAGCAAGATCATCCCGGCCCATTGCCATGTCTCGCCCAGCGTCAGTGCGGCAGATGCGGCGGCGGAGATCGGGAAGGTGAACGCGCCCCAGAGCGGGCTGAACCCCGAGGCGGTGATCCAGCGTGCAAAGACCAGCAACGACGTCAGGATCACCGCGCCCACGCCCGCAAAGGTCAGCGCCAGCAGCGGCTGGCCCACACCCTGCGCCACCACCACAAACAGCGCGGCTGGGGCCAGATGGATCGCAAGCAGCGGCCGCAGCGGCGCGGGCGGAATCCGCCCGATCAGTTGCGCCAAGGACAGCCCCCAGATCAGTGCCGCAACCGGCATCGTGGCCAGCAGCAGCCCTTGCGCCAGATCAATCTGTCCCAAAGCCAGCGCTGCAACACCGCCTACAATGAAGCCGACAAAATTCAGGTGCCAGACAGGCGTAACGCCCCGCGTCTCGGCTGGCCCGCGCGCCAGAACCACCACCATCGTCACTGCAAGCAGGCCATGCAGTGCAAGCCCCGCCAGCAAAATGCCCCAAGCCAGCACCGGCGCATAGGGCGCAACCAGCGCAGCGCTTGCCATGACGCCCATGCTGGCCGTCGCATAGCCCGCCCGCCCCGGCAGCACGGCCAGATCTTGCAGCACCACCGCTGGCCGATGCGCGATCTTCACCGCCAGCGCCAGCAGCGCAAAGGCCACCACAACCAGCAAAGCCCCGATCAGCGCCTCGATCGGGCCTTGCTCTATCCCCAGAACCTCCATCCCCCGCCGTAGCGCCAAGGCCAGCCCTTGCAGGCCCAGCAGCGCCGGAAAGATCGCAGGCGGGGTGCGCGCAAAGAGCTTCGGCTTGCGCGGCGGAAATTCAGGGGCGGGATAGGTCTTGGGTCGGGCTGTGACCTTGGGGGCTTGCGTCATGGCGATCTCCTGTTGCCGCCAGACTTTCCGATAAATCCCGCCGCCGCAAGACGGCCACGCGCCGCAGGGCGCCCGTGCGGGATGGCCTCGATGGCCGCCCTGCACGGGTTTCGGTCGCGGTCAGCCGCGCAGCACCGGAAACCAGTCCTCGCGCAACCGCTGACCCGCTTGCATCTCATGTCCCGGATAGGGCGGCGAGGTGCGGCCCGGACGCTCGACATAACGGGCATCGTCACCTACCAGCCGTAGCGAAAACGCCCGACGCCGCGTCGCGGTATCATTGCCGCGCGCGCCGTGCAGGGTCAGGTAATTGAAGGCAACCGCATCCCCTGGCTCCATCTGCCATTCCATCACCCGCATCCCTTCCGCATCCGGGTCGGGCACGGCCATGTATTTCTCAGGGTTGGGATAGAACGAGGTTTCGGCCAGCCAGCGGGTCGGCAATACCTCCTTCTCCCACAGATGACTGCCCGCCACACAACGCAAGGAGGCTTCTTTTACAGGGTCGAGCGGCGACCAGAACGACACGGTCTGCTGTCCGCCAACGAAATAATAGGGGCCGTCCTGATGCCACGGTGTCGGCTTTGACGTGCCAGGCTCCTTGACCAGCACATGATCGTGAAACAGTTGCACACGCTGCGAGTCCATCAGGCGTGCCGCCACTTCGGCCACCTCGGACTGCCGGATCACCCGTTCGAATTCCGGGATGCGGTTCCAGTTGCAATAATCGTCAAAGAACCGCCCGCCCTCGCCGGGTTTGAGATTTTCGGCGGCGTATGGCCCCGGTTCGGCCATGTTGCGGGCAACTCCTGCGCGCAGCTCTTCGACCCAATCGGCCCAAAGCCCCTTGATCAGCACCACCCCATCGCGCTGATAGGTCTGCACCATCTCATCCGTCACCACGACCGCCATCGCTTGCTCCTGCATAAGCTGAGTTCTGGCCAAACCATTGCGCGACGGTTATCATAGACGCAAATAATACCTTTCAATAATGGTCATAACCATATGCTATCTCTAACCCTGCGCCAGTTGGAATATGCCGTGGCCGTGGCACGGCATGGCGGGGTGACGGCGGCGGCCGAGGCGTTGCATGTCAGCCAGCCCGCGTTGTCAGTTGCACTCTCGCATCTGGAAACGACGCTGGGCCGTCCGCTGTTTCTGCGTCGCGCAGGCGGGCGGGTTCTGCCCAGTTCCTTCGGGCGGGTCTGGCTGGATCAGGCGGAGGCGCAGCTTTCTGGCCTTGCGCGGTTGACTCATGCCGAGGGTGGCAGGGCCGAGCCGCGCTTGCTGATCTTTCAGGATATCGCCCCCACCTGCCTTGCGCCGATTCTGGCACAGGCCGCGCGGCAGGGCATCGCCATCGCGCCGCAGGTTCTTGGCTTTGAAGCTCTGGCCGAGGCCTTGCAGCAAGGGCGCGGCGATCTAGCGCTGACATGGGATCTGGGGCTTGAGATCGGGATCGAGCGCAAGGTTCTGGCCCGTGTCGCCCCGCATGCGGTGCTGGCGGCGGATCATGTCTTGGCCAGTCAAGCCACGCTGACGCTGGCCGATCTGGCGGGGCAGCCGCTGGTTCTGGCCGATCAGGGGCTGTCCTTGGGCCATATGCGGGCGCTCTTCTCGCAGCGTGGACTGACGGCGCGGATCGCGCATCGCACCGCGTCGCTGGAGTTGCTGCGAAGCTATGCGGCGAACGGGCTGGGAATCGGGCTAAGCTATACCAATCCCGCCGCGCGCCATGCCCAAGACGGGCTGGCCTTGGTGACGCGCCCGATCGTGGATGCAGGGTCCGAGCCTTTGGTGCTGGCGCGGCTGGCGGGAAACCCGTTGTCGCAGGGTGCAGCCGCATTGGCGGCGCTGATCCCAGACACCTTGCCCCTGACCCCGTTCCGCGCCAGCATGCTGCCCAATCAAACACCGGAGGAGCCGTGGCGCTGATCCCACTTGCGACTGCCTGCGATCTGGTGCGGGCAAGTTTGGCGGCCTATCTGCCTGATCCCACGGCCAAACTGACCGCGCTGAACGATAGCGGTGCGGAACAGGCTGGCTTTGTGCTGCGGGTGACGCCTGCGGCGGGGGGCAGCCTGATTGCAAAGATCAGTGCCGAGCCTTCACGGCTGGAGGCCCAGTTCCGCCGCCTGACCGCGACGCATCCGCGAATGAAAACCGGCCTGCTGCGTGTGCCGGAACCTCTGTTCCGGGATGCCGCGCGCGGGGTGATCCTGATGGAGGATGGCTGGGGTCAGCGGGCCGAGACGCTGTGGCGCAAGGGCGGCGCGCCTGCCTTGACTGCGATGCAGGCGGCGGGGCGCTGGCTGGCGCGGTTTCACACCCTGACGGCGCGGGAAATGCCGTTTGACCCCGCGCCGCATCTGAATTGGCTGGAGCGCGCGCTTCTGGCCCAAGCCGAAGGACATCGCGCCATCCCCGACTTTGCCGCGCTGGAATCCCATCTGCCGCGCCTGCACCGGCTTGCGACCGAGGCCAAGGATCAGCCCGCCATCCGTTGCATCACGCATCGGGACTTCCATTTGCGGAATGTGGTGATCCGTCCGAACGGCCGTATCTACGGGCTGGATTTCGAAAATGAAAAGCTGGATGACGCCCTACGCGATCTGTTGTTCTTTCTGACCGACGCCGCGATCCACAGCCCGCAACCCGAAGTTTTTGCCGCCGCTATTGGCGCGTTCCACAGTGGTTATGGCACTCCTGCTGCATCGCCCGAGGTGTTTGAATTCTTCCACCTGTTCCATGCGCTGTCGGCTTGGGCGGCGCTGGACGAATCAAACACCCCGCTGGGGCCGAATCGCCTGCGCCGCCTGCGCGTCCTGCAAGATCTGGCCGCGTCCGAGCCAGCCGCCCTTGGGGTCACACCCGCCCAAAGCGCTTTTACCGCGTCGCAGATATGAAACCTTACAAGATAACCAAAGCGCTTTGAGGCAATTATATCTCGCCATCTTCGCCTTGCGGGCTGAAGGCTTCTTCAGATTTCACCTCTGCCGCCACGACAAAGCGATTCAAACACTTTGACCCCGGAGAACCCCACGGCTAACCTGCCCACCGCAACCGTTTTGACCGCAAAGACCGCATATCTGCCATGAACCTGAAAGAGCTGTCACAGAAACTCGGGCTGTCGCCCACCACGGTCAGCCGTGCTTTGAACGGCTATCCCGAAGTGAACGAGGCGACCCGCGAACGCATCGTTGCGGCGGCCAAACGACACAACTACCGCCCCAATGCGCGGGCGATCCGGCTGGCGACTGGGCGGGCGATGGCGGTGGGGCATATCTTTCCGGTGGCGACCAAGAATGAGATCGTGAACCCGATCTTTGCCGATTTCATTGCCGGCGCGGGTGAGGTTTATTCGCAAAACGGCTATGACATGCTGCTGTCGGTCGTGGCCGATGATGCCGAGCAGGCCACCTACCGCGATCTGAAATCGCGCGGCGCGGTGGACGGGGTGATCATCCATGCAGTGCGGACCTTTGATGATCGTATTCCGGCGCTGCTTGATATGGGCCTGCCCTTTGTCAGTCACGGTCGCGCCACGGGGATCGAGCAGCCTTATTCCTGGGTCGATGTGAACAACCGCCGCGCCTTTCTGCGCGCCACCGAATTCCTGCTGGATCTTGGCCATACCCGAATCGCGCTTGTGAACGGGGTCGAGAATATGGATTTCGCCATCCGCCGCCGCACCGGTTATCTGGATGCCTTGGCCGCGCGCGGTGTCGGGGCCGACCCCGCGATCATGGCCACAGACGAGATGACCGAGCTTTCGGGCTATCGCGCGGCCAGCCGCATGCTGGATGCCCCGAACCCACCCACCGCCTTTCTGGCCGCCTCGATGCTGTCCGGCATGGGGGTGCGGCGCGCCATTGAAGGGCGCGGGTTGAAGATGGGGCGGGATGTTTCGGTGATCATCTTTGACGATGAACTCAGCTACCTTCGTAACGGCGAGGGTCTGCCGATCTTTACCGCGACCCGATCTTCCGTGCGCGATGCGGGCAGGATTGCGGCGCAAATGCTGCTTGATCTGATCGCAGATCCCGAGAATACCGTGCAGCAGCGCCTGCTTGAAGCGGATCTGATCATTGGCCAATCGACCGGCCCTGCCCCGCGTCGCGGCTGATCCATGCAGGCGCGTATCGTTTTTCTCGACCTGACCGGCGCAATGGCCCTGCGCTGCCCCCCCAAGACCCACGCTTTATGAGGTGCCACAATGACCGCCCCCCTCGCCATCGTTGCCGATATTGGCGGCACCAATACCCGCGTCGCCCTTGCAGATGGCAAGGTGGTGCGCGCCGAAACGATCCGCCGCTTTTCCAACGCCGCTTTTCCCAGTCTTGAGCCGGTTTTGGCACAATATCTGGCCGATGCCGGTATTGCGCTGGTGGATGGCGTCTGTGTGGCAGCCGCAGGACCGGTACGCGATGGCGTGGCGGTGATGACCAATCTGGACTGGACCATCGACAGCGCGTCGCTGATCCGTGCAACCGGTGCGGGCCAGACCGCCATTCTCAACGATCTGCAGGCCCAAGGCCATGCGCTGGGCCATATCGCGCCGGAGTTCCTGCGCCCGCTGGTTCACGGCCCGCATCAGTCGGGGGCAGCGATGCTGGTGGTGGGGGTGGGCACCGGTATGAACGCAGCCCCCGTGCATGAAACCCCTTGGGGCCGTGTGGTCGCGGCCTCGGAATGTGGCCATATCTCGATGCCGGTGCGGACCGAGCAGGACTTCCGCCTTGCGCGATTTATCGAAAGCCACGGTCCCCACGCCCACGGCTTTGCGGGGGTAGAAGATGTGCTGGCGGGGCGCGGGCTTGAGCGTGTCCACGCCTTTGCCACCTCCGAGGCCGGAACCCCGCAAGAGATGAAGGCCGCTGACATCATGGCGGCCCTTGCCGCTGGCGATGCGCTGGCCCGCGCCACCGCGCGGCTTTATGTGCATCTTCTGGGGGCGGAACTGGGCAATCTTGCGCTGATCCATTTGCCCTTTGGCGGCATCTTCCTGATCGGCGGCGTGGCCCGTGCCATGACGCCCTATATGGCCGAATTCGGACTGGCCGAGTCCTTCCACGACAAGGGCCGCTTTGCCGAATTCATGCACAGCTTTGCCATCACGGTGGTCGAGGATGATTTCGCTGCCCTCACCGGCTGCGCCGCCTACCTTGCCAATGGCGGCAAGGGCTGACCCACCGCAGCCACAGGCGCCAAGCTTCGCGGTTTCATCTTGGCAAAAATACTCTGGGGGAAACTCTGTGTTTTCTGAAAGAAAACACAGAGTTGGGGGCTAGCCCCCCCTTGCTGTCACTTTGGCAGACGCTCGGCCAGAAAGGCCAAAGCCACCTGCAACCCGTCCGGCGCGATGCCGTGTCCGGTGCCCTTCATCACATGACCAAAGGTCTCGAACCCCGCCGCGACCAGCGCATCTCCTGCCAGCGCCATCTCGCGGAAATCCACCACCGGGTCCTGATCGCCATGCACCAGAAGCACCGGCAGTTTGACGCGGGCTTCTGCCTGCAACAGTTGCGGGCGCAACAGCCGCCCCGAAATCGCCACCACCCCCGCGATTGCCGGCGCACGACGCGGTGCAATATGCAGGCTCATCATCGCGCCTTGGGAAAACCCGACCAAAGCCAGTTGCGAAGGCATCAGCCCTTCCTCGGCCAGCCGCGCATCGAGAAACGCGTTCAAAGCATCCGCAGACCGGTTCATTCCGACCGCCGCATCCACCTCGCTTGATCCGTCAAAGCGCGGGATGCCGAACCATTGGCGGCCAAAGGGATTGCCCGCGCAAGGCTCGGGCGCGTCGGGGGCATAGAACACGGTATCGCGCAGATGCGGTCCCAGCGGATCGGCCAGACCCAGAAGATCGGCCCCGTCCGCGCCATAGCCATGCAGAAACACCACCATCGAGCGCGCCTTGCCCGACACCGAAGCCTTGCGACCAAACTTCAACCCCTGCGTCATCGGATTCCTTCCCGTGATTTTGCCACATGGTAGTAGGCCCAAAGAATCCGCGCCGCAACCGACCGCCACGGCGACCAGACCTGCGCCATGGCACGCAGTTCCCGCTCGGAGGGGCGTTTCTCCAGCCCGAACAGCACTTTTGCCCCCTCTTGCAGCGCCAGATCGCCAGCCGCAAACACATCCGCCCGCCCCAAGGCAAACATGGCATAGATTTCGGCGGTCCATGTGCCGATGCCGGGAACCTGCACCAAAGTCGCCACCACCTCGGCATCGGGTGCGGCGCGCAGCGCGTCAAAATCAATCCCCGCCAAGGCCAGCGCCCGCGCATAGCGCGCTTTCTGTCGGCTTAGCCCCGCCGCGCGCAAATCCTCATCCGAGGTCGCCGCAATCTCGGCCTGCCCTGTCAGTCCTGCCGCTTCCATCCGCGCCCAGATCGCGTTGGCCGAAGCGACCGACACCTGCTGCCCCACAATCGCATCCAGCAGCGCCGTGAACCCGTCCGCCTGCCGCCGCAACCGCAAGGCCCCCACCAAGGGCAAGGCATGGGCAAAGCGCGGCTCTGCGGCGGCCAACCACGCGGCACCTTCCGCCACACAGTCCAAAGTCTCAATAATCCGTCCGACCATCATTCATCTGTTTCTTAAATATCCCCGCCGGAGGCACCCTACAGCGCGACAATCGCGAAGGCCAAAGACGAATCCATCTTGCCGCCGCGAAACCGGAGTCCTACCCATTCGCCATGACAGATTTCGCCCAAGACCGCCTCGCCCGCCGCAATGTTCTGGTCCTTGTCGCCTCGCAGGCGATTCTGGGGTCGCAGTTGCCGATGATCTTCACCATCGCAGGCCTTGCGGGGCAAAGCCTTGCGCCGAATGCTTGTTGGGCGACGCTACCGATCTCGGCGATGGTGATCGGTTCGATGCTTACGGCGGCGCCGCTTTCGGCCTTCATGGCGCGCTACGGGCGACGGGCGGGGTTTGTGGTCGGCACCATGGGCGGGGCCTTGGGGGCGGCCATCGGGGCTTACGGGTTGATGCAGTCGTCCTTCCTGCTGTTCGTCATCGGCGCGCTGTTTTCCGGCATGTATATGTCGGCGCAAGGGTTCTACCGCTTTGCCGCCGCCGATACCGCGTCCGAGGCGTTCCGGCCCAAGGCGATTTCTTGGGTGATGGCGGGAGGGCTTTTGTCGGCCATCGTGGGGCCGCAACTTGTCAAGCTGACGGCGCAGGCGATGGTGATCCCCTTCCTTGGCACCTATCTGACGGTGATCGCGCTGAATATCCTTGGGGTCGGCCTGTTTGCGGCGCTGAAAATCCCGAAACCGCGCGCCCCTGTGGCGGGTGAGGCGCAGGGACGTTCTCGGCTGGAGTTGATCCGCACCCCGCGCATCGCAGTTGCGGTGATCGTGGCCACGGTATCCTATGCGCTGATGAATCTGGTGATGACCTCCTCGCCGCTGGCGGTGGTGGGCTGCGGCTATCAGACCTCGGATGCGGCGGATGTTGTAACGGCGCATGTGCTGGCGATGTATGTGCCTTCGTTCTTCACCGGCCATCTGATCGCGCGCTTCGGTGTGGAAAAGGTGATGGCCACCGGTCTGGTGATCCTTGCCGGTGCCGGAGCCGTCGCCATGGCGGGGGTCGAGCTGTCGAATTTCTTCGTGGCGCTTGTGCTGCTGGGGCTTGGCTGGAACTTCGGCTTCATCGGTGCAACCACCATGCTCACTTCGGCCCATGCCCCGGCCGAGCGTGGCCGGATGCAGGGCATGAACGATTTCATCGTGTTCGGTGGCGTGACGCTTGCCAGCTTTTCCTCGGGCGGGTTGATGAACTGTTCGGGCGGCACGCCACAGGCGGGCTGGCAGGCAGTGAACATGGCGATGCTGCCGTTTCTGGTGCTGGCAGGCGGGGCGCTGATCTGGCTGGCCATGCGCCCGAAAGAGACGCGCGGCTGATCTGTCGTGTAGGGTGCGTGCTAGCACGCACCTTACCCTTTGCGCTTGGGGCTGCACGCAAAGGCTTGAGCCAATGCCCTGCATGAACCGCGGCCTCCGGCGGGGATATTTATGCAAAGGGGATCGGGGGAATTACCAGCGTCCCAAAAGGGCTTGCCATGCGAGGTGGCTTCGGCGGGTGAATTCTGACAGCGCGAGGGTGCCGTTGGCAACACAGTTGGGGTCCGCAAGCACACGGCGCAGCAGGGGTTCGGTTTGCCAGCCCGAGAGCAGCGCTGCGCTTGGGATGCCACGGCGATTGGCCCCGGATCGATTGGCACGGGCAATGTGTAGGCGTGACAGGGCTTGCCCTGCAAGGGCGCGCACCGCTTCGGGGCGGCCATCCGGCAAGGGCATACGGCCACGGTCTTCCAGATCGGGAACGGCCTGCAGATAGCGGGCGATTCCGGTGGCATAGGCATAGGCGCGGATTGCGGGTTCCGCTGCGGGGCTTGCTCCAAGGGCACTGGCGCAAAGCCACATCAGGCCGCCCGAAGTGGCATCGATATAGGCGTCAAACTCGGTCTGGTCTGCGAAGGGGTCGGCATAGACATCATGGCGGCGGGCTTCGATCAGGCGATCGAAGACATCAAGCGGCAGGTTGGCGGACTTGATCAGACCATGCAGCGGGCCTGCCACCTCATGCGCGCGGGGGGTGGGTTCGGCCACGACGTCGCGCCACCATTGCAGGCGCATTTCGGCGATCATCGCCTCTTTGCTGACCCAAGGCGCGCGGGCGACCTCGAGGTTGAAGGCGTAAAGCGGAAAGAGTTTGGCCCGTGCCGCCGGAGGAGTTGCCATTGCAGCGGCAAAGCGGTCGGGGTCACCGCGTTCGACAAGGGCCGCGCAGGCGTCAATCGTCATGCGGGTTGGCCTACATCACGGATCAGTTTCCAGTTGATCGCATCCAGAAGTGCTTCGAAACTGGCGTCCACAAGGTTGGCCGAGACGCCGACGGTGGACCAGCGGCGGCCCTGTGAATCCTCGGAATCGATAATCACCCGCGTCACCGCATCGGTGCCGCCTTGGGTGATGCGCACCTTGAAATCCACCAGATGCAGATCGTCGATCACCGCCTGATAGGGGCCAAGATCCTTGGCCAGCGCCTTGGACAGCGCGTTCACCGGCCCGCGATCCGTGCCGGTTTCGTCCATCGATTCAGACACCGACAGCATCTTCTTGTCGCCCACCTTCACCACCACAACCGCCTCGGACAGGCTGACCATGCGGTCATACTTGTTCTTGCGGCGTTCGACGGTCACGCGATAGCGCTTTACCTCGAAGAACTGCGGCAACTGGCCCAGAACGCCGCGCGCCACCAGCTCGAAACTGGCCTGCGCGCCGTCATAGGCATAGCCCTGATCCTCGCGCTCTTTCACGATCTCAAGGATACGGCCCAGACGCGGATCGCCCGCCTCCACCGCGATCCCCGCCGCCGACAGCCGCGCGCGCAGGTTGGACTGACCGGCCTGATTGCTCATCGGGATGATGCGTTCGTTGCCGACAACCTCGGGCGGGATATGCTCGTAGGTGGTGGGGTCCTTCAGGATCGCGCTGGCGTGCAGCCCCGCCTTGTGGGCAAAGGCCGAGGCCCCGACATAAGGTGCTGCGCGCAGCGGCACGCGGTTCAATATATCGTCCAGCGTGCGGCTGACGCGCACCATGCTGGACAGCGCATTCTTGGTGATACCCGTCTCGAACCGGCTGGCGAAGGGTTCCTTCAGCAAGAGCGTCGGGATGATCGTGGTCAGATTGGCATTGCCACAGCGTTCGCCCAAGCCGTTTAGCGTGCCTTGGATCTGCCGCGCCCCCGCCTCGACAGCCGCCAGCGAGTTCGCCACCGCATTGCCGGTATCGTCATGGCAATGGATGCCCAAATGATCGCCGGGGATGCCCGCCGCAATCACTTCACCCACCACGCGGCCCACTTCCGAAGGCAAAGTGCCACCGTTGGTATCGCACAGCACGATCCAGCGCGCGCCCGCCTCCAACGCCGCGCGCAGGCAGGACAGCGCATAATCGGGATTGGCGCGGTAGCCGTCAAAGAAATGCTCGGCATCAAACAGCGCCTCGCGACCGCGTGAGACCAGATGCGCGACACTGGCGCGGATCGCCTCGCGGTTCTCTTCAAGGCTGACGCCAAGCGCAGTGGTGACGTGGAACTCGTGCGTTTTGCCCACAAGGCACACCGCCGGCGTCCCAGCATCCAGCATCGCCGCCAGCACATCATCATTCTCGGCCGACCGCCCTACCCGCTTGGTCATGCCAAAGGCGGTCATGGTGGCGAGGGTCTGCGGCGCATGGGCGAAGAATTCAGAGTCCGTCGGGTTCGCCCCCGGCCAACCGCCCTCGATATAATCTACGCCCAACGCATCCAGCGCCTTGGCGATCTGCTGCTTCTCGGCGGTCGAGAATTGCACGCCCTGCGTCTGCTGCCCGTCGCGCAGGGTGGTGTCGAAGAGGTAGAGACGCTCGCGGGTCATTCTTCGGCCTCCCGATTACGCGTAATAGCCCATATTCCGGCTTCATTTACCATTTCCGAAGGCACCAGAGTCACGCTCTCTTTCGTCATACGCACTTCAACACCTGCAGCTGTCAGTTGCGCTTTGTATCGATCAACTGGGGTGAAATTCTTGGTTTTCATAGCCTTGTTCCGGCAGGCGGTTATCCAAGCCTGAATCTCAATCAGATAGCTCAGTGTTGCTCCATCAACAGGAGCTGGCGCGGCCCAGGCACCAAAGCCGGGCTGTAGCAAACCAAGAAACTGGGCCGATGCGAGCAGAGACGTAACGTCCCCAACCGCTGCAAGGTCGTGTAGTTCTGATATAGCGCGTGATGTGTTCAGATCGTCGGCCAAGGCCGAAATAATTTCTTGTTGAACTTGGCCCGCCCTGACGTCGCGCGTAAGCTCGCGCCAGCGTTTTAGTGTCTTGCGCGCGCTTGTTGCTTTCTCCTTCGTCCAGTCCATCGGCTTGGAATAATGCGTCCCCAGATAGACCATCCGGATCACCTCGCCCGGATAGCCCTGATCCAGCAAATCCCGCACCGTAAAGAAATTCCCCAGGCTCTTGGACATCTTCTTGCCCTCGACCTGAAGCATCTCGTTATGCATCCACACATTGGCAAACCCGCTTTCGGGGTGGGCGCAGCAGGATTGGGCGATCTCGTTTTCGTGGTGGGGGAATTGCAGGTCCAAGCCCCCGCCGTGGATGTCGAAGTTGTGCGGATGGTCGAGGCCAGCCATTGAGAGCCTTCCTTCCTTCATGGGCCGCTCCCAAAGCAAATCGTCAGCCATCGCCGAGCATTCGATATGCCAGCCCGGACGGCCCCGGCCCCAAGGGCTGTCCCAGCCCGGTTCGTCGCCCGAGGACGGCTTCCACAGCACGAAATCCATCGGGTCCTCTTTGAAGGGCGCGACTTCAACCCGCGCGCCTGCAATCATGTCATCGACAGACCGGCCCGACAGCGCGCCATAGTCCTTATAGGACCGCACGCGGAACAGGGCGTGGCCATTCGCGGCATAGGCGTGGCCGCCGTCGATCAGCGTCTCGATCATCGCGATCATCTGCGGGATATAGGCGGTGGCGCGGGGTTCATGGGTCGGGCGCAACGCCCCCAGCGCGTCCATGTCGTCGTGATACCAGCGGATGGTTTCCTCGGTCCGCTCGTGGATCAGGACTTCCAAGGGCCGCGCGTCTCCGGCCTGTTGGCGGGCCAAAGCCGTCGCGTTGATCTTGTCATCCACATCGGTGAAGTTGCGGACATAGGTGACGTGATCAGCCCCGTAGACATGGCGCAGCAGGCGGAACAGCGTGTCGAACACCACCACGGGGCGGGCATTGCCGATATGGGCGCGGTCATAGACGGTGGGGCCGCAGACATACATCCGCACATTCTTCGGATCAATCGGCGCAAAGACCTCTTTGCGACGGGTCTTGCCATTGGTCAGCCTGATCTCGGTCATGCCTTGTCCCCTTACGAGCCGTCCGAAAAATTTTCGGACGAAAATTTTTGCCGCGCACCTTGCCTGCGGGCTTTGCTCTTTCGGATTTCCAAGGAAACGATAGAACGGCCCGCCTGACCTATGTCAGCAGGTAATGCAGCAAATGCAGATGATGCCGTTCATTTTCATGGCGCTGTCATACCTCAAGCCTGCCCGCCCGCCAAGCCTTTATAGGGGCGGGCTTGCGCGGCGTGCTTAACGCGTTAATCTGATCGCAGGAGGTCCCCATGAACCATGATGATCTGAACCACTGGTCGAAACGTGCCGCCGATTGGGCGCAGGGTTATCATGGCGGTTTGCGCAACCGCCCCGTGCGCGCGGCGCTGATCCCGGGTGCCATTGCCGCGCAACTGCCAGCCGCTGCCCCCGAAGCGGCTGAGCCGATGGAGACGATCTTTGCCGATTTCGAACGGATCGTGCCCGATGGCATGACCCATTGGCAGCACCCGCGCTTCTTCGCCTATTTTCCGGCCAATGCCTCGCCCGCCTCGATGCTGGCGGAGCAGTTGGCCAATGCTATCGCGGCGCAAGGGATGCTGTGGCAGACCTCTCCGGCGGCAACCGAGATGGAACAGGTGATGATCGGCTGGCTGCGGGGCGCGCTTGGCCTGCCTGCGGATTTCACCGGCACGATCCATGATTCTGCCACCACCGCCACCCTGTCTGCCGTGCTGACCATGCGCGAGGCAGCACTGGCTTTTTCAGGCAATATCAAGGGCCTGTCGGGCCTGCCCCGCCTGCGGCTTTATGCCAGCGCGCAGACCCATTCCTCGGTCGACAAGGCCGCACGGGTGGCGGGGATCGGGCAGGACAATCTGGTCAAGGTCGCCACCGACACCGATTTCGCGATGGACCCTGCCGCACTGGATGCAGCGATCCGCGCCGACAAGGCGGCCGGATACCTGCCCGCCGGGGTGATCCTGTGCGCGGGCGGCACCTCGATCGGGGCATTTGACGCCATCGCGGCCTGCATCAAGGTCGCCCACGCCCATAATCTGCCGGTGCATGTCGATGCGGCTTGGGCCGGTTCCGCGATGATCTGCCCCGAATTCCGGCATCTGTGGGCTGGGATCGAGGATGCCGATTCCCTCGTCTTCAACCCGCATAAATGGCTGGGCGCGCAGTTCGATTGTGCGGTGCAATTCCTGCGCGATCCGACGGCACAGGTGAAAACCCTTGGCCTGCGCCCAACCTATCTGGAAACGGCGGGCCGCGAGGAAATCGTGAACTTCAACGAATGGACGGTGCCACTGGGCCGCCGGTTCCGCGCGCTGAAGCTGTGGTTCACCTTGCGCGCCTATGGGCTTGATGGCCTGCGCGCCCGCATCCGCAACCATGTCGCTTGGGCGGCAGAGGCGCGCGATGCGCTGGCCGCCCTGCCCCGTATCCAGATCACCTCGGAACCCCGCCTGTCGCTGTTCAGCTTTGCCCTGCCAACCGATGCGGAAACCGAGGCGCTGCTGAACCGCATCAATGATGATGGCCGCATTTACCTGACCCAGACGCGCCACCTTGGCCGCTATGTGATCCGCGTGCAGGTCGGGCAGTTTGACTGCACGCGCGAAGATGTCATGATGATCCCGACGGTGGTGGCAGAATTGGCGGGGTAGACCATGCTGCGGATCTTGGCCTTTGTGCTGGCGTTTCCGGTCTTGGCTGCGGCGCAGGATATGCCGCAGCCCCTGACCGACACCGTTTCGGATTTTGCCGATCTTCTGCCACCTGATGCCGAAGCCGATCTGGTGCAAATGCTGCAGGCTGCGCGCGCCGAGACGGGGGTGCATATTGTTGTGGTGACGATGGGCCAAATCGCCGATCAGGGCGGCGCGGGGCAAAGCATCGAGGTATTCGCGAAAAATCTTTTCAACGCTTGGGGTGTGGGCGACAAGGATCGCGACGACGGGATTATGATGCTGGTGGCGCGGGATGATGGCGCGATGCGGATCGCCTTGGGCGACGGCTTTGGTCCGGTCTATGACGGTCTGGCGCAGCGGGTGATCGACAGCCGGATGCTGCCCGAATTCCGGCAGGGGCGTTTTGCCGAAGGGATCGCAGAGGGGGTCGCAGGGGTGGTTGACCGCATCGCGCGCGCCTTTGCCAGCCAGACCCCGCCCGCAGCCGAACCGTTCAGGCTATCGGATTATTCCGATGCAGGATTGTTCGCGCTGATTTTTGGCGGCGGGTTGCTGTTCACGCTGCGCCGTTTGCTGGGTGATGTGTTGGCGCGGTTTCGCACCTGTCCAAGCTGCGGCGCGCGAGGGTTGAAACGTCAGCGCGACGTGGTGACACCTGCAAGCCAAAGCATCGCAGGTTCGGGCGTGCAGATCACCCGTTGCAGCCAGTGTTCCTATGAAAGCCGCAGCACCTATACCATCCCGCGCATCGGCTCATCGAAATCGGGCGGCGGTGGCTTTGGCGGCGGGCGGTCTTCGGGCGGCGGGGCAACGGGGCGCTGGTAAGGATTGCCAGCCTTGCCAGCACGAAAACCGCAGGGCATTTTGGCAGGATAGTTTGCAAAAGGAGTTCGAGATGCGCCTTGCTTTTGTGCCTTTGCTGATCTGCCTGACCACGCCCGCGCTGGGCCAGACTCCGCGCGAGGCGCTGTTTCCTTCGGATGTCGCCTGCTACCTGCGCTATTACAACAAAGAACATATGGCCAAGCACCCGAACCAAAGGGTGCAGGAGATTCAGGTCGGACCGGATTATGACCAATGGGGCGACGATGTGCTGGCGCTTCGGATTCGTGTCAGTCTGGTCAACAATTTCGACAACTATTTTGCCGTCGCCTATTGTGATCCTGCGGGAGCGGGGCTTGCTTGTGCGATGGAGGGTGATGCGGGGTCGTTCCAACTGACCACCGCGCGCGATGGCGCGATCAAGATCGATCTTGGTCCCGACGGGATGAGCTTTGAAGGCGAAAGCGGCTATATGACAATCGAAGGCAGCAAGGGCGATGACCGCAGCTTTGTGATGCCGCCGGTTCCCGCTGATAGCTGCCCCTAAGCCCGCTCTTCCAAAGCCAGCCATTCCTCTTCCGCCGCCGCCAGTGCCGCCTGCCGTTCGGCTATGGCCTCGGAGGCTTTGCGGAATTTCACCGGCTCGGTCGTGAACATCGCGGGGTCGGAAATGAAATCGGTCAGCTTGTTGATCTCTGCTTCCAGCTTGGCGATGATCGCGGGCAAAGCCTCAAGGCGCTTGCGCTCGGTAAAGGTCAGCCCTTCGGCAACCTTTTTCACATCCGCCCGCAGGTTCACATGCGAAGACCCTGATTTCGTGGGCATTTCCACCGCAAGCGCACCGCGCTGCGCCGCATAATCCGACCAGCCCCCCGGATAGGCGGTGGCAATGCCGTTGCCTTCCAGCGCGACAGTGGCCGTGGCAATCCGGTCGATGAAATCGCGGTCGTGGCTGACCAGCAGCACGGTGCCGTCGTAATCGCCCAGAATGTCTTGCAACAGGTCCAGCGTTTCCACGTCCAGATCGTTGGTCGGTTCGTCCAGAATCAGCAGGTTCGACGGCTGCGCCATCAACCGCGCGAGCAACAGCCGCGCCTTTTCACCGCCCGACAGCGATTTCACCGGCGCGCGGGCCTGACGTTCATCGAACAGGAAATCCTTGAGGTAGGCAATCACATGCTTGGGATTGCCCCGCACCATCACCTGATCCGAAGCCCCCGATACCCGCATCAGGGGATCATTGGTCAGGCTGTCCCACAACGTCGCTTCGGGGTCCAGCTTGGCGCGGGCTTGGTCGAAGATGGCGACTTCAAGGTTGGTTCCCAGCGTCACCGTGCCTTGATCGGGGGCAAGTTCCCCCGTCAGCATTTTCAGCAGCGTGGTTTTGCCCACGCCGTTCGGGCCGACAAAGGCAATCCGATCGCCGCGCAACACGCGCAGATCGAAATCGCGCACGATCTGCTTGTTGCCAAAAATCTTGGTCAGGCCCTTGGCTTCGATCACCTTTTTGCCCGACTGCGGGCCGGATTCCAGCTCAAGCGCGGCGGTGCCTTGGCGGCGGATCTGGCTGCTGCGTTCATCGCGTAGCGCGGCAAGGGCGCGCACGCGGCCCTGATTGCGCTTGCGCCGTGCCGAGATGCCTTCGACGGCCCATTTTGCCTCGGCCTTGATCTTGCGATCCAGCTTGTGCCGCGCCTCGTCCTCTTCGGCCCAGACGGTTTCACGCCATTCCTCGAAACCCTCAAAGCCGGATTCGCGGCGGCGGACCTGACCGCGATCAATCCACAGCGTCGCACGGGTCAGCGCGCGCAAAAAGGCGCGGTCGTGGCTGATCAGCACAAAGGCGGTGCGGGTGTCTTTCAACTCGGCCTCAAGCCATTCAATCGCCTGAATATCAAGGTGGTTGGTCGGCTCGTCCAAAAGCATCAGTTCCGGCGCTTCGGCCATCAGCTTGGCCAGTGCGGCGCGGCGGCGCTCCCCGCCCGAGGCGGTGGCCACTGGTGTTTCGGGATTGAATTTCAGCCCCTCGGCCACCATCGGCACCTTGTATTCCTCGCCTGCGGGCAGCATCGAGGCGGCGTAATCGCCCAAGGTTTCAAAGCCCGAAAGATCCGGGTCTTGCTCCATATAGCCGACCTGCACGCCTGGCGGCACCACGCGGATGCCCTTGTCGGGTTCAACCAGCCCCGCCATCACCTTCATCAAGGTGGATTTGCCCGACCCGTTGCGGCCCACAAGGGCCACCCGATCACCGGGTTGGACAACCAGATCAAGGTCATCGAAAACAGGATTGCCGCCGAAAGTCAGCGAGATGCCGGAAAGCTGAAGGAGGGGTGCGCGTGCCATGCGCCGCAGGTAGCCGCCCCCGCGCGCGGCGTCAAGCTGACGCCATTTGTCATTTGAGCGGGCGGTGCAGGCAGGCTATGCCAAAGCCATTACATCACCGGAGTTTTTCATGCGGTTGCGCCTGTCTGTTGTGTTCATGCTGTTGTCCCACCTGCCCGCCGCAGCCGAGATAGAGCCGCAATGCCGCGCCACATCGGCAGACGGATCGCCGGTGGTCACGATGAAAAAGGCGGGCGGCAAAAAGCCCTTGGCGCAGGTGCCGTCTGGCACCGTGGTGGAGTCCGATCAGATCAAGGATGTGGGCGGCGCCCGCTGGCTTCTGATCTACCCCGACTCGATCCTGTCGAGCAGCGGCGGTTGGGTAAAGGCCAGCGAGGTTGCCTGCGAAGGCAAGATCGAAACGCTGTGGGATTATGACGCCGCCGAATATGCCGATGACGACCCTGAATTCTATTGCAACTGGCCGGTTGCGCTTGGTGATGTCGGCACGATGATCAATGAATTCGCCTTCGCCAATCGCACCCAATACGGCAGCAATCCTGCCGATGACAGCTATCAAGTGGCAGGCCACCCGCTGCCGATCCGGTTCTGGGTCGATGCGCGGGCCGAGTTGAATGGCGAGACATGGCTGCGGGCGATGTATTTCGACGACGAAAACACCGTGGGCTGGGTGCCGGATGCGGCAGTCGTCTGCGACTAGTGCCTAGCCTTCGGCGATCAGGCGCAGCGCGCGGGCGCGGGCGGGCGGGATTTTGGCAATCTCGACGGCGGTAAAGACGTGCAGGGTGTCCAGATCGGGGTCGCAGACCGCGTGGTCAGACACCCAGCCCCCCATCGCCAGATAGGTCCGCAGCAGGGGCGGAATCCCGGCAAAGCCAAGGCGGGCCTCCGCGCCCTGCCCTGCCAGATCGGTGGCAAAGCGGTATGTCTGCGCGGCCTTGGGCTGCGGGCGCAGCGCGGGCGGGCCAAGATAGGCCGCCCCCAGCAGCGCAAGCGCCGCGCGATGGTCTTGCGGGTCTGCGCCTTCAAAGGAAGAACACCCCAAAAGCAGGCTGGCCCTCGCCGCATCTACCAGACGCGCCACCGCCCCCCATGCCAGCCGCAACAGGTCAGGGTCGGAATGGTCGGGATGCAGGCAGAACCGCCCGATCTCGATCATCGGTCCTGCCATCCCGCGCAGGGGCGCAAGATCATAGACAGCACCAGTATAGCAGCGATCCAGCGCCGCCGCGTCCGAAAGTTCGGCCACACGAAAACAGCCCAGCAGCGCGCCCGTGGCGAGATCCTCGATCAGCACATGCTGGCACAAGGCATCAAAGCGGTCGGCATCCAGCCCGCCTGTGGCAGCCAGCCCGCGCCGCTGCCGGAACACCAGATGCCGCAGCGCTTGCACATGGTGCAGATCGGCCTCGCCCTTGGCAAGACGCGCCCGATATCGCCCCCGCGTCAAAGCCTGCACCGCCACCCCCTGCACAGCGGGGTTGGAAACCCCAACGCCGCGCCCTAAGTTTGGTCAAGCGATACCCGCGACGCAAGGGCGTTTGCCCGCAAAGCTGTTGATAACACAAAGGACGCAACCATGGATAAGGTGATCAAAAGCGAAGCCGAATGGCAGGCGCAACTGTCCGAACTGGCCTATAAGGTCACGCGCACACATGCGACTGAACGGGCAGGCACCCATGATAACTTTCCCGACGATCCGGGGACGTTCCGCTGCGTGTGCTGCGGTGCGCCCTTGTTCGAGCAAGACACCAAGTTTGACGCCGGATGCGGCTGGCCTTCGTTCACGGCCCCGATTGATCCCGAGATCGTCGGGGAATCTGTGGATCGCAGCCATTTCATGGTCCGCACCGAAGTGCATTGCAACCGCTGTGACGCGCATCTGGGGCATGTGTTTCCCGATGGCCCCGCCCCCACCGGCCTGCGCTATTGCATCAACGGCGTGGCATTGTCCTTCGAGCCAGAGACCTGAAAGACAAAGGGCGGCGCAATGTTGCGCCGCCCCTCCAATCCCTGCAATCAGACTTATTTGATGATCTGATCTGCGCTGACGCGACCGATATTGCCGAACAACTGCCGCAATATACCCATGCCCTTGATGCTTGTCTCGGTCACCCGACGCGAGATAGGAACGATGTTGCCCTTTTCCAGACCGAAGCGTTCGATATTCTCGACAACGCCATCTTCGGTGAAGGTGATCGCCACGACCTGACGGTCCTCTTCCTTGGGCTGACGCGGGCCGGACACTTTCCAGCGGCTTTGCACGTAATACCAGCCGACATCGTTCAACAGACCTGCCACCGAGGGCCGCCCGACGGTGGCTGCAACAGTTTCGCGGGTATCGACCCCGACCTCAAGCAGCGCCAGCTCTTGCTCCGAGGGAATGTAGCCGTGATTGTTGTAGACCGGCGCGCAGGCCGCAGCGATACTCAGGATGACCCCCGACAACAGCAATTTTGCTGCGCCGCGCCGTGAAAAGCCTTGTCCTGCCATGCCTGCCCTCTTGCGCTCGCCACCCTGCCGCACGCGCCCTGCCCTTGCCAGCGCCGCCGAGGCGCATTATCGCAAAGAGAATAACGGTCGGTCCTGTCTGGCCCTGTCATCGGCTTACAGAAGGACGCCGCGCTGTTCAAGAAAGGAACGCGCAGCTTCCCCGTCCAGATGGCAAAACCGGACCGTATCAGACCGCCTCTCGTGCAATTTCACCACAGGAAGACCAAAACATGCCTGCGGACCAGACCGAAGCCCCCCAATCGCCCCCGCTTCCCAGCCAACCCTATCGCAGCACAACCCTCGGGTCGCGCAAGCCGACGCGCTTTACCTTTGCCCCCGAGGCGAGGGATCGCAAAGCCATCGCAACCGCGCTTGGCCTGCTTGACCTGCCCAAGATGTATGTGAAGGGCGAGATTTTGCCAGTGGGGCGGCATGATTACACCGTCAAGGCCGAGTTGACCGCCAGTGTGGTGCAAAGCTGCATCATTTCCTTGGTGCCGGTAACGACCCAACTGCGTGACCAGATCGAGCGGCGCTATATCCGCGACTATCAGGAACCCGAAGCCGACGAGATGGAGATTCTTGCCGATGACGACAGCGAACCGCTGCCCGAGGTGATCGACGTGGCGGCTATCGCTATCGAAGCCCTGACACTGGCGCTTCCGCTTTACCCGCGCGCGCCCGGTGCAGCGCTTGGCGAGGCGGTTTTTGCCGATCCCGGCGTCGAGCCGTTGAAAGATGTCGAGTTGAAACCGTTTGCAGGGCTTGCGGCGCTGGCTGAAAAGCTTAAAGGAGGCGGTCAGGACGGTGCGTAACCCCGCGATGCGGCCCCACTTTGCCAAGCGGCAGAAAGGGGCTTGCGTCTGCAGCGAAAAGGGCTATGTTCCGCGCCTCATTCACAGGCTGTTCCGACCCGCGCCATAAGTTGGCAAAGGATTGAATGGCAAAGGAAAATCTGGGGCCCGTCCCCCACTATTCGAGGTCGAGACATGGCTGTCCCGCAGAACCGCACCACCAAATCGCGTCGCAACATGCGCCGTTCGCACGACGCTCTGGTCGCTGGCAACCCGAACGAATGCTCCAACTGTGGCGAGCTGAAGCGCCCGCACCACGTTTGTGGCGCTTGCGGTCACTATGACGCCCGCGAAGTCGTTGCCGTTGGCAAAGACGTCGATCTGGACGAGGACGCGGCGTAAGCCGCCTCTTTCGCGTCTCGCCGATGGCAAGCGGAACAGACTCTCCGACTTCCCTTGGCGCTGGACGCGTAGTCATTTCGGTTGACGCGATGGGCGGAGATCGCGGGCCGGCGACAGTTGTTGCCGGTCTTGTGCTGTCCGCGAAATCCCATCCGGACGCGCGCTTTGTCCTTCATGGCGATGAGGCCGAGTTGACGCGGCTTTTGTCGCGCCACCCCGAGGTGGCCGCGCGCGTAAGCTTGCGCCATGCGCCCCGCGTGGTCACGATGCATGACAAGCCCAGTCAGGTGATGCGCCACGGCGCAGGCACTTCGATGTGGTCCTGTATCGATTCTGTGAAGGATGGCGAGGCGACGGCGGCCGTGTCCTGTGGCAACACCGGCGCTTTGATGGCGGTCAGCATGATCCGCCTGCGGAAGTTGCCCGGCGTGAATCGCCCCGCGATTGCCTGCCTGTGGCCCTCGCGCAATCCCGGCGGCTTCAATCTGATGCTGGACGTGGGCGCTGACATCAAGGCCGAGGCGACCGATCTTTTGCAATACGCCGCAATGGGGGCGTCTTATGCCCGCAACGGGCTTGGCCTGATGCGTCCGCGCGTTGGGCTTTTGAACGTTGGCACCGAAGAGCATAAAGGCCGGGCCGAGTTGAAGGTCGCGCATGATCTGATGGTCGGGGCGGCGGACGCGGGCGATTATGAGTTTGTCGGCTTTGTCGAAGGTGGCGATATTCCGTCGAACCGGGTCGATGTGATCGTGACGGATGGATTCACCGGCAATATCGCGCTGAAAACCGGCGAAGGCACCGCGAAACTGATCGCGGATTTCCTGAAAGAAGCCTTCGGCGCGGGGATTTTGTCGAAATTCGCGGCGCTGCTGGCGCTGAACTCGCTCAAACGGTTGCAAAAGCGAATCGATCCGCGGCGTGTGAATGGCGGGGTTTTCCTTGGCCTGAATGGCACGGTCGTCAAATCGCATGGCGCGGCGGATGAAACAGGCGTGGCAGCGGCCCTGGCGCTGGCGATCCAGCTTTCGGGCGCGGGCTTTATCGAACGGCTTGCGGCGCGGGTTGCATCGGCTGGCGCGGCGGGGCAGGATGCCCCTTCGGATGAGGCCAAGGCAGGAACCAACGCATGACAATACGCGCCGTAGTCAGGGGCGTCGGGCATTATCTGCCCGAGAGAGTGGTTCCGAACGCCGAGCTTGAAGCGCTGGTTGAAACTTCGGACGAATGGATCAAGACCCGCTCGGGGATTGAACGCCGCCATTACGCAGCCGAAGGCCAGACCACATCCGATCTGGGCATCCGCGCCGCCAAAGCTGCTTTGGCCGATGCTGGGCTGGAGCCGGATGACATTGACGCGATCATCGTCGCCACCTCGACCGCCGATCTGACATTTCCGTCGGCTGCCACGATGATTCAGGGCGGCTTGGGCATGACGCGCGGCTTTGCCTTTGATGTGCAGGCGGTCTGCGCGGGATTCGTTTTCGCCCTGACAAACGCCAACGCCCTGATTCTAACCGGACAAGCACAGCGCGTCATGGTGATCGGGGCGGAAACTTTCAGCCGGTTGATGGATTGGACGGATCGCGGCACCTGTGTGCTGTTCGGCGATGGCGCAGGTGCCTTGATCCTTGAAGCGGCGACCGGCACCGGCAGCACCGATGATCGCGGCATCCTTGCCACCGATCTGAACAGCGACGGGCGCTACAAGAACCTGCTTTATGTCGATGGCGGCACCTCGACCGGCACCACCGGCCATCTGCGGATGGAAGGCAAAGAGGTGTTCCGCCATGCTGTTGAAAAGCTTGCAGAAACTGCACACAAGGCACTGGATAAGGTTGGACTGAGCGGCGGCGATGTTGACTGGATCGTGCCGCATCAGGCAAATATCCGCATCATCGAAGGCACCGCCAAACGCATGCAGGTGCCGATGGACCGCGTTGTTGTCACGGTGCAGGATCACGGCAACACCTCGGCGGCCTCGATCCCCTTGGCGCTGTCGGTGGGCCGCGCGCGCGGGCAGATCAAACAGGGCGACCTGATCGTAACCGAGGCGATTGGCGGCGGTCTGGCCTGGGGCTCGGTCGTGCTGCGCTGGTGAAACCGCGCAATTAAGAACGCCTTCCAAGTCACTGTTATTGACTCGCAATTTTATCCCGCGCATCCTGTGTCAAAACCCGGGGGGGATATCATGAGCGAAAAGACTCTGACACGGATGGACCTGAGCGAAGCGGTATTCCGCGAGGTCGGACTGAGCCGCAACGAATCGGCCGATCTGGTCGAATCCGTTTTGCAACATATGTCGGATGCGCTGGCATCCGGTGAGACCGTCAAGATTTCGTCTTTCGGCACCTTCTCGGTACGCGACAAGACCGCCCGTGTGGGCCGCAACCCGAAAACCGGCGATGAGGTTCCGATCAGCCCGCGTCGCGTGCTGACCTTCCGCCCGTCGCATCTGATGAAAGACCGCGTGGCTGCGGGGAAGAAGAAGTAAGGAAAGACAGGGCGGATGGACAAGTCACCCGACGCCTTCCGCACCATTTCCGAGGTGGCGGACCATCTGGACACGCCGGCCCATGTGCTGCGGTTCTGGGAAAGCCGTTTCCCGCAGATCCGCCCCGTGAAACGCGCGGGCGGGCGCCGCTATTATCGCCCCAATGACGTGGCCCTGCTGACCGGCATCAAACGCCTGCTGCATGAAGAGGGCATGACCATCCGCGGCGTGCAGAAGATCCTGCGCGAACAGGGGGTGCGCCATGTCGCGGCCCTGTCGGGCGTGGATCACTCCGAAGACATCGAGATGGACGCCGAGGCCGCGCTTGAGGTGGCCTTGGCCAGCTTTGCGCCCCCCGCACCCGCGCCACTGGCCCCGCCCGAGGCTGAAACCGCGCAGGTCGTGGCGCTGGAAACCGCGCTGCGCCGCGCGCCCGCGACCGAAGCGCCTTCGGAACCTGCCGACGTGCTGCCGCTTTTCGCCGCCATGGGCCTGCCCGAAACGGCGGCGCCCCGCGCGCCCGCGCCGCGCGTCCCTGTCCCGCCGCGTGCGGAATCCCCTGCCCCTGCAATGGCTTCCGATTCGGCTCTGACAGAATCAGCGCCCCCTTTGCCCCCCGTTTTCCCGCCCGAATCTGCCAGCGCCCGCCCGTCCGACCTGCGCGCATTGCTGGCGAATATTTCTGCCGCCACCCTGCGCGATCACGCCCCCGCCCTGTCTGGCCTGACCCGCCGCCTTGCTGCATTGGCTGCGCGCATGGCTGCCCCGCCAGCCTCGCAGGCAGAGTGATCTGACATCCGTGCGCTTTCTTGCTTGCCCCTGCCCGGAATATCAGTATGAAGGCCCCGTGTCGGGCCGTAGCGCAGCCTGGTTAGCGCGTCCGTCTGGGGGGCGGGAGGTCGAGAGTTCGAATCTCTCCGGCCCGACCAAAAAAATCGCCCGTTTGGCCTCTGGTCAGACGGGCGTTTTTTGTTTCTAGGCTTTGAAAACTTGGGGGTAGCTATGTCCAGTCGCGGTGTTCTTCCTGCCCAAGCCCTGCGCGCCCTGATTGGCACAGGCGCGATCACCGCAACGCCGGAAATCCTTGACGCACAAATCCAGCCCGCCAGCCTTGATCTGCGCCTTGGCCCCGTGGCCTACCGTGTGCGTGCGTCTTTTCTGGCAGGCAATGGCCGCAAGGTCGCGGACCGGATTGCCGAGTTCGAGATGCACCGCATGGACCTGACGGCAGGCGCGGTGCTGGAAAAGGGCTGCGTCTATGTGATTCCGCTGATGGAGCATCTGGCCCTGCCCGCTGGCATCACCGCCGTTGCCAATGCCAAATCCTCGACCGGACGGCTTGACCTGCTGACCCGCAGCATCACCGATGGCGGGACCGAGTTTGACCGTATCCCCGAAGGCTATCACGGCCCCTTGTATGCCGAGGTCTGTCCGAAAAGCTTTTCCGTTCTGGTGCGCGCGGGGCAACGGCTGAACCAGATCCGCTTTCGCAGCGGCCAGTCCGTGCTGACCGATCCTGAACTTGTTGCGCTGAATGCTGTTGAACCGCTGGTGTCGGGCGAGGCGATGATTTCCGAAGGTCTGGGATTCTCGGTCGATCTGCGCCCTGCTTCGGGCGATCTGGTAGGATACCGCGCCAAGCCGCATACCGGTGTGATCGATCTGGACAAGATCGGCCATTATCCGGCGTCCGAGTTCTGGGAAGAGGTCCGGTCGAAAGACGGCCGCATCATCCTTGATCCGGGTGCTTTCTATATCCTTGTCAGCCGCGAGGCCGTGACGATCCCCCCCGATTACGCCGCCGAGATGGCCCCCTTCCTTGCCATGGTGGGCGAGTTCCGCGTGCATTACGCAGGCTTCTTCGATCCGGGCTTTGGTCATGCCGAGGCGGGCGGTGCCGGATCGCGCGGGGTGCTGGAGGTGCGCTGCCACGAGGCGCCCTTCGTGCTGGAACATGGGCAGGTCGTGGGGCGGCTGGTCTATGAGAAAATGGCGAGCCGCCCCGAGACGCTGTATGGGCGCGAGATTGCCTCGAACTATCAGGGTCAGGGCTTGAAACTGGCCAAGCAATTCAAGAACGATTGATTGGGGCTGACTGACATGGCGCCGCTTTCCGGTGTGACGATCCTTGATCTGACGCATGTGCTGGCGGGGCCTTATGCCAGCCACACGCTGCAAGACCTTGGCGCGAAGGTGATCAAGGTGGAACGCCCCGGCACCGGCGACGATACCCGCGCCTTTCCGCCCTTTGTGGCGGGGCAAAGCGGCTATTTCGCGGCGCTGAATGCGGGCAAAGCCTCGATCACGCTGGATCTGAAATCCGCCCCAGACCGTGCGCTGATGGACCGCTTGCTGCCCCGCGTCGATGTGGTGCTGGAAAACTACCGCCCCGGCGTGATGGAGCGGCTGGGCTATGGCTGGGAAACCCTGCACGCCAAGCACCCCCGCTTGATCTATGGTGCGGTGTCCGGCTTTGGCCATACCGGCCCCGAGGCTGGAAAGCCCGCCTATGACATGGTGGTGCAGGCCCGTGGTGGCGTGATGAGCATCACTGGCGAGGAAGGCGGCCCGCCCGTGCGTGTGGGCGCAAGTATAGGCGACATTGTGGCGGGGATGTTTCTGGCCCAAGGCGTGCTGGCGGCCCTTTATGACCGTGAGAAAACCGGTCTGGGGGCCAAGATTGACGTCTCGATGCTGGACAGCCAGTTGGCGATACAGGAACACTCCATCGCCCTGACCGCCGCCACCGGCATCCCGCCGGGCCGCACTGGCGCGCGTCACCCCACGATCACACCGTTTTCCACCTACCGCGCGTCAGACGGCTTTGTGGTGATTGCCGCAGGCAATGACGCGATGTTTGCCACGCTGTGCCGCACACTGGCCCTGCCCTTGGTCGACGACGCCCGCTTTGCCACCAATGCCGCGCGCTGCGAGAATAACGCCCTGCTGAAACGGCTGATCGAGGCGGTCACGCTGGGCCAACCCGTTTCCCACTGGATCGAAACGCTCGAATCCGCAGGCCTGCCCACCGGCAAGGTGCAAAACATGGCCGAGGTGCTGGCCGATCCGCAACTTCTGGCCCGCCACATGGTGCTGCCTGTCGCGGAAAACGCCCAAGGCACCCGCTTTACCGCCCCCGGCAACCCGATCAAGATGTCTACCCTGCCCGAAATCACCGGCCGCGCGGCCGCGCCTACGCTGGACGGCGACAGGCAGGCGCTGCTTGCGTGGCTTGACGGCGCAGATGCCTTCTAAGATGCCGCGAACAGGCATTGATATCGCGCAGATACACCATAGTTTTGCGCAAACGGCATCGGGGCAGGCAGAATGAAACCCGTCAGGGTCGATCAGAACGATCTTACCGAGGAAACGTGGCAAGACCCGGCGCGGGGAACCCTGCGCTGGAAAACTCTGCTGTCTGCCGGTGTGACGGATACCGAAAGCCTCGTCTGCGGCATTGCCCTGATGGAGCCGGGCCAGACCTTTGCGCTGCACTCCCACCCCCACCCCGAGGTCTACTTCGGGCTTGAGGGTGCGGTTGATGTGATGATCGACGGCACCCCGCACCGCATGTCCCCCGGCGTGGCCCTGTTCATTCCCGGCAATGCCGTGCATGGGGTGATCCATGCCGACCAAACCGTGCGCTGGTTCTACAGCTTTGCCGCCGATGCCTTCGCCGATATTGCCTACACATTCGCCTGACCCCGAGGACGCCATGACCAAAGCCGCCCAGACCGTTGCCCAAGTTTCCGCCGACGACGCCCTTGTGATCTTCACCCCCTCGGGCAAGCGGGGGCGGTTCCCCTTGGGAACGCCGGTTCTGACGGCGGCGCGGCAGCTTGGGGTCGATCTCGATTCCGTCTGCGGCGGGCGCGGGATTTGTTCGAAATGCCAGATCACGCCGGGCTATGGCGAGTTTCCCAAGCATGGCGTGCATGTCTATGAAGATGCACTGACCGAATGGAACGCGGTGGAAGACCGCTATAAATCCAAGCGCGGCATGATCGACGGGCGGCGTCTGGGCTGTCAGGCGCAGGTGATGGGCGATGTGGTCATCGACGTGCCGCCTGAATCGCAGGTCCACAAGCAGGTTATCCGCAAATCCGCGACGCAACGCGACATCGTGATGGACCCTGCCACCCGCGCGCTTTACGTCGAGGTGGCCGAACCCGACATGCACGAACCCACCGGCGATTTTGAACGGCTGGCGACGGCCCTGCGCGATCAGTGGCAGGTTGAGGGTGTCGAGGCCGATCTTGCGATCATGCGCCGCCTGCAACCTGTGCTGCGCAAGGGCGAATGGAAGGTCACCGTCGTTCTGAACAAGGGCAACCACGATGCCCACCCCCGCATCGTCGATATCTTCCCGGGTTTCCATGACGGCGCGATCCACGGGCTTGCCATCGACCTTGGTTCGACCACCATCGCGGCGCATCTGTGCGATCTGCGTGACGGCTCGGTTTTGGCCTCGTCAGGCGTGATGAACCCGCAGATCCGCTTCGGCGAAGACCTGATGAGCCGCGTCTCCTACGCCATGATGAACCCCGGCGGCGATGTGGAAATGACCCGCGCCGTGCGCGAGGCGATCAATGCGCTGGCGGTTTCCATTGCCGCCGAGGCGAAAATCGCCGTGACCTCGATCTACGAGGTGGTTTTCGTCTGTAACCCCGTGATGCACCATCTTCTGCTGGGCATCGATCCGGTGGAACTGGGGCAAGCGCCCTTTGCGCTGGCAACCTCGGGCAGCCTGTCGCTGGACGCACGAGAGTTGGACCTGACCGCGATCAACCGCGCCGCACGGGTTTATGTGTTGCCTTGCATCGCGGGCCATGTGGGTGCCGATTGCGCCGCTGTGGCGCTGTCGGAAGAACCCAACAAATCCAAAGACATGGTGCTGATCGTCGATGTCGGCACCAATGCCGAAATCCTGCTTGGCAATGAAACCCGCGTGCTGGCCTGCTCCAGCCCCACCGGCCCCGCGTTTGAAGGCGCGCAAATCTCCAGTGGTCAGCGCGCTGCGCCGGGTGCGATTGAACGGGTCGAGATTGATCCGGCCACCAAAGAACCGCGCTTCAAGGTGATCGGCTGCGATCTGTGGTCCAGCGATGCGGGCTTTGCCGAGGCCACCGCGAGTTCTGGCATCACCGGCATCTGCGGGTCCGGCATCATCGAGGCTGTGGCGGAAATGCGGATGGCGGGTCTGGTGGATCAGGGCGGCTTGATCGGCGGCCCCGATCAGACCGGCACAGCGCGCTGTATCGCAGATGGGCGCACCCATTCCTACATGCTGCATGATGGCAGCGCCGATCACGGCCCCGTCATCACCGTGACCCAAGGCGATATTCGCGCCATTCAGCTTGCCAAGGCCGCGCTTTATGCGGGGGCCAAGCTGCTGATGGATGAAATGGGCGTGGAAACCGTGGATCGCGTGACGCTGGCAGGTGCCTTTGGTGCACATATCAGCCCGAAACACGCGATGGTTCTGGGCATGATCCCGGATGTGAAACTGGACCGCGTGATCTCTGCCGGTAACGCCGCTGGCACAGGCGCGCGGATTGCGCTGTGCAATGTCGCGGCGCGCGACACCATCGAAGCCACTGTGCATCAGATCCACAAGGTCGAAACCGCCATCGAGCCGCGCTTTCAGGAACATTTCGTCAATGCCAGCGCGATCCCGAATGCGGTCGATACCTTCCCGGAACTGTCGCAGATCGTCACTCTGCCCGATGTCAGTTTCAACACCTCGGGGTCGGGCGGCGGGCGGCGGCGGCGTGGGTAAGGGCTTCTGCCCAAGGTTTTCGGCGGGTGCCACAGCAATGCCACTTGACGCATCGTGACAGTCGGATATCTCGAACCCATGACCGACGATCCCATCGCCGACCTGTTGAACCGGACCGCCGCGCAAGACCGCGCGGCATTCCGCAGTCTTTATACTGCGGCCTCTGCGAAACTTATGGGCGTTCTGCTGCGTATCTTGCAAAACCGATCCGAAGCGGAGGATGCGTTGCAAGAGGTTTTCACACGGGTATGGCTGCGGGCGGGGCGCTATGATGCCAGCAAAGGCCGTGGCATGACCTGGCTGATCGCCATTGCCCGCAATCTGGCGATTGACCGCATCCGCGCCCGTGGCGAAGCAACCAGCGATGACGAAGATGCGATGCACGCGGTCGCCGACACCACCCCCCGCGCCGAAACCCGCCTGATTGCGGCCGGTGAGGCGCGGCGCATCAACGAATGTTTCGACACTCTGGAACCCGATCGCGCCGAGGCGCTGCGCGGGGCCTATCTGGCCGGACTCTCCTATATTGATCTGGCCGCGCGCCATGCCGTGCCGATCAATACCATGCGGACATGGCTGCGTCGCAGTCTGCTGCGCTTGAAGGAGTGTATGGAGGCATGACCGACGCAGCTTTCACTCCGTCCGAAGAAGATCTGGTTCTGGCCGGTGAATATGTCACGGGGCTTTTGTCTCTTGCCGAGCGCGCTGCCGTCGAGGCGCGTCTGCGCCGTGATCCGGCTTTTGTCGCTTTGGTGGCAGATTGGGAAAACCGTCTGGCCGATCTGAATGACGGCTATGCCGAGGCCCCGGCCCCGAACCTCCTGCCCGCCATCGAAGCGCGGCTGTTCCCCGTGGCGGCAAAACCGCGCCGCAACTGGCTGGGCTGGCTGGGTGGTGCAGCGGCGGCGGCAAGTCTGGCTGTGGCAGTTCTTGTCATGCTGCCACCGGTCACACCGGCTCCGGTTATCGCCACCTTGGCCAGCGCCGATGCGCCCCTGCGCTATGATGCGGCCTATGCCGATGGCGCGCTGATCGTGACGCGCGTGGCGGGGACACCTGCGCCCGCAGGTCAGGTGCATGAGCTTTGGATCATTGCGCCCGATAGCGCACCGGTTTCCTTGGGCCTTCTGGCCGAGGCTTCTTTGACCATCACCGCCGCCAAGCCGCCCGCAGGCTGGGTGCTGGCGGTCAGCCTTGAACCGGCTGGCGGTTCGCCCACCGGCGCGCCAACGGGTCCGGTGCTGTTGACCGGTGAGATCCGGCTCTGATCACGAAAACGCGAGGATCGGGAGACGCTGAAACTTTCTCCCGATCCCGCCCGTAGCTCCTACCGAAGACGGGAATGGCCCGTCTGACCATCAGGAGCTTCGCTATGAAATCTTTCCGTCTTGCCACCGCCCTTTTCGCTCTGACCGCCTCTGTTGCATTCGCTGAAAACCCGATGGTGGGTGGTGCGGCGATGTATGACACCAAGAACATCGTGGAAAACGCGGTGAATTCGGCTGATCACACCACGCTGGTTGCGGCGGTGCAGGCTGCCGGTCTGGTCGAAACGCTGCAGGGCGCTGGCCCGTTCACCGTTTTCGCTCCGACCAATGATGCCTTTGCCAAGCTGCCCGCAGGCACCGTGGAAAATCTGGTCAAGCCGGAAAACAAAGACACGCTGGTGAAAATCCTGACCTGCCACGTTGTCGGCAAAGCCGTTCTGGCCGAAGCCCTGCAGGGCATGATCAAGGACGATGGCGGCAAGCACCCGGTCCCGACCCTTGGCGGCTGCACCCTGCAGGCGACCTATGAAGGCGACATGATGAAGCTGACGGACGAGCAGGGCAACGTCGCCTCGATCACCATCGCCGACGTGATCCAGTCGAACGGCGTCATCCATGTCATCGACACCGTGATGCTGCCCGCGATGTAATCTGGCCCGAGTTTGGCGCAGGATGGTCACTCCTGCGGCAGGTCACGGGGGCGTTCCTTGTCCCCACAAACGGCCCCCCGTGAAAAAGGGTCTTCGGCATCACGCCGGAGACCCTTTGCATTTATATTTGTGTCGGTTCGCAACTTGCCATCGAAGGGCCGAGCGTTTAAATGAAATGGCATGCGGGTGTAGCTCAATGGCAGAGCAGCAGCTTCCCAAGCTGAATACGGGGGTTCGATTCCCCTCACCCGCTCCATATCTTTTATCGGTGACCTTGGATGACGCTTCGAGACCTTGGTTCGAACATTCAAGGATGGTTTGACAGGACAGCGGCAACCGTCAGCAACGAGCATATCCTCGACTGGCCTATCGGCGTAACAATCATAGTCGTCTTGGGTTGCATCATCGGCTTCACGGTGTTCTCGACCGCAGTTGGTGGTTTCTTCGGGTGGCTGACGGGCTTGGTTTTCAAGAATCCGGAGGAACTGGGGAAAGAAATCCGGCGTCAGCACGGCATCCCGTCCGATCCCAGTTTGAGGCGTCATTGGGCAAATAGGACAGGCCCATATGCTCCTGACGCAGACAGCAAGACTGAGCAATAACTGGAAAACCACTGTAAACTGACAATCTCAATGACTTTCGTCTTTTTTACCACGGGTACGGATCGTCGTTGAGAGTTTTCCAAACTGATTGTCGTGGGTTCGATCCCCATCGCCCGCTCCAGTCCTGTGGTCAGCCCCTTTCCCTTTTGCACCCGCTGCGCTAGCAATCGGCATCTGTGTGGAAAGGGACATCCCATGAGCGACATCAAACGTATCGGCGCAGGCGCCCGCATGAGCGAAGCCGTGGCTTACAACGGCATCGTCTGGCTTGCGGGTCAGGTCGGCAACCCCGGCGATTCGGTGGAAGAGCAGACCAAGACCTGCCTTGCCGAAGTGGACCGGATTCTGGCCGAGGCCGGCACCGACAAAACCCGTATCCTGTCGGCGCAAATCTGGTTGGCCGATATCTCGACCTTTGGCGAGATGAACAAGGTTTGGGACAGCTGGGTTCCGGCAGGCAATACCCCTGCACGCGCCACCGGCGAGGCCAAGCTGGCCACCCCGGATTATCTGGTTGAAGTCATCGTCACGGCAGCTCTGCGCTGACATCCTCGGGGGCGGCGCATGACGGTGCCGCCCCCTTGAAATCATTTGCCAAAACCGACCGGCCCGCCTAGGCTTGCGCTATGTTCCGCAACACAGGAGGTATGCCCGTGTCTGGATCTTCAAGCCTCAATTTGAAAAATCTTGTCCTTGTGGGCGTTATTGTCATGTCCGGCGCCCATTCGGCCAAGGCTATTACCGTTTCACGCTGCAATGCCTTGGTCGAAGGTGTCTATCAGCCGGTGCTGGTGGTGCAGCCGACCAAGGGCGAAAAGACCGTCTATCACATCGGTGACGAAGGCTTGACCCGCCAGATCATCTTCAACGAAGCCGCAGCCTTGGCTTGGGTCAAGCAGCGGTTTGGCGAAAACGCAGGCGCGGTCGATATTTGCGGCATGCCGGACATTCCGGGTGACTCGGATCGCCCTTATAGCGGCGATGACTCGTCCGACAGTGTCGAGGACAGCGCGGATGATGGCGGCAGCGATGACGGTGGCCCGGAATGATGCCACGGCTTCCGCGCGCTATCGGGCGTAGTTCCGGGCTTTGACCGTCAGGGCTTTGCCCAAGCTGTTGCTGGCCAATGATGCCGGTGGCGGTCGGGGCCATATGACCCGATTGGCAGGGCTGGGGCGCTTGCTGGCGGACCGGTTCCAGATTGATGCTGTGGTGCCACAACGGGACGGCAGCCCCGAACTGGAGGCAATCGGGGCAACGGTGTTTCGCGGCCCCTTGCTCCGTTTCGGCGCGGGGCGGGACAAGCCCGCGCCCTGCCCCAGCTTTGGTGCCTATCTGGCGCAAATCGGCTTCGACAGCCCCGACCGTCTGCGCGAAGTGCTGGACTGGTGGCGCAAGGTGCTGGTCAGCCGTGATGTTTCGGTGCTGATTGCCGATTACGCGCCGATGGCTTTGCTGGCGGCGCAGGGCTTGCGGGCCGAGGGTTGGGCGATGGCGATTTTCACCACCGGACAGGGCTTTGGCCTGCCGCCGTGGCACCTGCCCAGCTTTCCGGTGCTGCATCCCGAAGTGGGCGAGGCCGAGCACAGCGAGTCCGTGCTGCTTGAAATCGTCAACACCGTGGGGCGCGATTTCGGACTGCCGCCGCTTGCCGCCTTCCCCGAGGTGTTCCGTGCCGATCTGTCGCTTGTCACGAGCCTGCCGTTTCTGGACCCCTACGCCGGACTGCGCCGCGATCCTCTGGTATCGCCGGTGCAAAAGATTACCCAAGCCATCGGCGGCGGCGGGGATGAGGTGTTCCTCTATTTCTCGACCCGCGAATTGCAGAACCCCGAACTTGTTGCGGCCCTTGCCGATCTGCCCCTGCCACGGCGGGCCTTTCTGCCGCAGGCCAGCCCCGAGGTGGCCACCCGACTGGCCGCAGCGGGCGTCATGCTGGAAAGCACACCGCTTGACCATGACACCATCCGCGCCCGCAGCCGGATGCTGATCCATGCCGGACAACATGGCAGCCTGTGCATGGGAATGTTTTCCGGCATGCCGCAGGTGGCGCTGCCCACCGATCTTGAACGCCACGCCCATTCCGGTGGCGCGCAGGCGGCGGGTGGCTGTTTGAAGCTTGCCCCACGCGGCAAAAGCCGCGACGATTTCATGCAGTCGTTCTTGACTGCCTATGAGGACGAAACCGCCGCACACCGCGCCACAGAACTTGCCGACAGGCTGCGCGCCGATCTGCCCGCAGATTTCGCAGCCGATCTGCGCGACCGGCTGCGACCGGCCTGTCAGGCCGCCGATGTGGTCATATAGTCCAGCAGCGCGCGGGTAGATCCGTCCTTGGATGCCGCAGATTGCCGCCCTTCCAGCATCGGCTGCAAGGCCAGCGCCAGTTCCTTGCCCAGTTCCACCCCCCACTGGTCATAAGAGTTCAGGCCCAGAATCACGCCTTCGACAAACACCCGATGTTCATAAAGCGCGATGATCTGGCCCAAGGTGAAGGGTGTCAGCTTGGGATAGGCCAGCGTTGTGGAGGGGCGATTGCCGGGAAAAACCCGGTGGCGGGCCTGACGATCAAGCTCGTCCCCGGTCAGACCCTTTTTCGCCATGATGGCGGTGGCCTCGGCCAGCGAACGCCCGCGCATCAGGGCTTCGGACTGGGCAAGGCAATTCGACACCAACAGCAGGTGCTGGTGGGCAAGATCAGGCTCATGCCCCCGTTTTGCCACCAGAAACTCGCACGGCACAACGCGGGTGCCTTGGTGGATCAACTGGTAAAACGCGTGCTGGCCATTGGTGCCGGGTTCGCCCCAGACCACAGGACCGGAATGGGTCGGCAGGGCCGATCCATCCATCGCCACCGATTTTCCGTTCGATTCCATCTCAAGCTGTTGCAGATAGGCAGGCAGCCGCGACAGCCGTTGGTCATAGGGCAGCACCGCGCGGGTGGTAAAGCCGCAGATCTGGTTATGCCAGATTCCAACCAACGCCAGCAGCACCGGAAGGTTTTCCTCGAAGGGTTCGGACAAGAACCGTTCGTCCATATCGCGGCCACCGGCCAGAAAATCCTCGAACCCGTCCGGCCCCACGGCCAGCATCAATGCAAGCCCGATCGGTCCCCACATCGAATAGCGCCCGCCGACCCAATCCTCGAAGCCGAAGACCCGCGACGCATCAATGCCGAAAGCCGCCGTCTTATCCGCAGCCGTGGACACAGCCGCGAATTGTGCCGCCGGATTGGCAACCTTGGCCGCCATCCATTTCCGCGCGGTTTCGGCGTTGGTCATCGTCTCAATCGTGGTGAAGGTCTTCGAGGCCACGATCACCAGCGTCGTCGTCGGGTCCAGCCCCTTCACCACATCCGCCACATGCGCGCCATCAACATTGCTGACATAATGCACACGCGGCCCGTCGTGATAGGGGGCCAGTGCCAGCGTCGCCATCGCGGGGCCAAGGTCTGACCCGCCGATGCCGATATTGATCACATCCGTAATTGCCCCGCCCTGCCCGGTAAAGCGCCCCTGCCGCACATCTTCGGCAAAAGCCCCCATCCGCGCCAAGGTGGCATGGATCGCAGGCACCACATCGGCGCCATCAACCATCACCTGCACGCCTTCCGGCGCACGCAGCGCGGTGTGCAGCACGGCACGGCCTTCGGTATCGTTGATCTTGGCCCCGCCAAACATCGCGGCGCGCTTCTCGGCCACGCCCGAAACCTCGGCCAGTTCGATCAGCAACCGCTTGGCGGTGTCATCGATATTGGTCTTGGAGTAATCAAACAACATCGCCGCCGCGCGGGCGGAAAAGCGGTGCGCGCGATCCGGCTGATCAAACAGCGACAGGATCGGACGATCCTGAATGCCCGCGTGATGGTCCTTCAAAGCCTGCCATTTATGGCCCATGGTCTTACTCCGCCCAATGCACGGTTGCGTTGTCCAAGACCACCCGCACGGGGGCCTCAAGCGCGGGCAGCGAGGCCGCCCGTTCAATCGCCGCACGCTTCTCCGCGCCGGTGATCAGGATATGGATCGATTTTGCCGATGCCAGAACGGGTGCCGTCAGCGTCACACGCGGCTCACCCGCCGCTTCGGCGCGCATCGGCAGCAGGATCGGCGCGTCGGGGGCCAAGGCCTGCGCCAGCAGATCGGCACCGGGGAACAGGCTGGCGGTATGCATATCCGCCCCCATCCCCAGCAGCAGAACCGAGATCGGCAGATGCGCCGCCACCCCTTCGGCCAGTTCGGCAAGCCGGTCTTCGGGCGCAGGCGCGGGGGCATAGAGCGGCACCAATTGCGCCGACGCCGCCTTGTCGGTCAGCAACCGTTCCCGCAGCAACCGCGTGTTCGAGCGCGGGCTGTCTTCGCCAACCCAGCGTTCATCGTTCAGCATCACCGCGACATTGGACCAATTCAGCGCCACCCCCGACAGGATGTCAAACACCGGCCCCGGCGTGGTTCCGCCCGGCACCGACAGGGACGCGCGGCCTTCGGCATGCAGCGCAGCCGACAGTTCGGCTGCGATCACATCGGCAAGGCCCAGCATCAGCGCCTCGCGGTCAGGATAGGTTACAAGCTTCATCCCTTGATCTCGCGCCAGCGGCGGCCATCGCGGTGCATCAGCATCAGCGCATCCTCCGGCCCCGACGAGCCGGGATCATAGCCCTGCGGCTTGTCGCCCCGCGCGGTCCAGCCTTCGATGATCGGATCGGTCCAGGCCCATGCGGCCTCGACCTCGTCCCCGCGCATGAACAGGGTCTGGTTGCCACGGATCACATCCATGATCAGCCGTTCATAGGCGTCCGGCACATCCTCGGCCTCGTCGCCCAAGGCATCGGCAAAGGACATGTCCAGCGGCACCTGCATCAGCCGCATCCCCCCCGGACCCGGTTCCTTGATCATCATCATCAGGTTCATGCCTTCATTGGGCTGCAACCGGATCACCAGCACGTTCTCTTTCCAGCCCGGCGCATCGTCAAAGATCGAATGCGGCGGCTCCTTGAAGGTGATGGCTATTTCTGACGCCCGCGCACGCATCCGCTTGCCCGTCCGCAAATAGAATGGCGTGCCTTTCCAGCGCCAGTTGGCGATATTGACCTTCATGCCGATATAGCTTTCGGTCTTGGAGGCAGGGTTTTCGCTATGCTCGACATAGCCCCCCTCACCACCACCAGCCAGATATTGCCCGCGCACGATATCCTCGGGCTTGACCGGTTCCAGAGCGCGGATCACCTTCAGCTTTTCATCCCGCACCGCATCGGGGTCAAAGTGATAGGGCGGCTCCATCGCGATCAGGCACAAAAGCTGCATCATATGGTTCTGCACCATATCCCGCATCGCGCCCGATTTGTCGTAATAGGCTCCGCGCCCGTCCACGCTGACGGTTTCGGCCACGGTGATCTGCACATGGTCGATATATTCGGATTTCCACAACGGCTCGAACAGGATGTTGGCGAACCGCACCGCCATCAGGTTCTGCACGGTTTCCTTGCCAAGGTAATGGTCGATCCGGTAAATCTGCGTTTCGTTGAAATGCTTTGCCAGCACCCCGTTCAGCGCGCGGGCCGAGGCCAGATCGCGCCCGAAAGGCTTTTCCACCACGATCCGGCTCCAGGCATCGGCGATTTCATAGGTGTGCAACCGTTCGGCAATATCGCCGAACAGGCTGGGCGCGACCGAGAAATAAAAGGCCCGCACCACGTTTTCGCGCATCAGGCCTTTCAGCTTGGCCCAGCCGCCATCGCCCACCGCATCGATCGAGACAAAGGCGATCCGCTCCAGAAAGCCCGCAATCGCCACCGGATCGCGACGTTCAGCCGGAACGAATTCGTCAATTGCCGCCGCCACCATGTCGCGAAAGCCCTGATCCGTCAAATCGGCACGGGCCGCGCCAATGATCCGGCTGCTTTCCGGCATCTGGCCTGCCAGAAAACGGCGATAAAGACCCGGCAGGATTTTACGGCGCGCAAGATCGCCAGTGCCACCAAATATCACAAGATCAAAGGCATCAACCGGAATGACACGCGAAACCATGGCTTACCTCATCGGTCTGGACGGCGCTGTTAGCGCTAACGAAAGCGCTTCTAGCGCCAAGCCGCCGCTAAGTCTAGCCCGCTTGATGCCTTTGGCAAAGGCCAATCAGCCATCATCCATCGGCTCCCAGCGCAGACGCATCAATCCCGGTTCCGCCGCCATGCGCTGCACGGCCTGCTCCAAGATCTGATCGCTGATGCCCTCACCTGAAACCGTCACGGCAAGCGCCACGGTCCCTTCCGCAGTTTGACCGGAAATCTCGGAAATATGCAGCCCTCCAAGGGTCAACATCCGCAAAAGCTGCGCCCGCATTGCGGCTTCCTCATTGGGCAGACAGGTCAGCACCACGCGGTAGGCCCGCGTCAACGGCACGCCCGCCTTGGTGTTCCGCTTCATCCATTTCACCAAGGGCCGCAGCCCGAGGTTGACGAACACCACCATCCCCGTCAGCGCGACCGCGAAATCCCACGCGCCCACCCCCGCCAGCAGGCCCACCGCCGCCGCACACCACAGCGTCGCTGCCGTGTTCAGCCCATGCACGTTGAATCCGTCGCGGAAGATGATTCCCGCCCCCAGAAAGCCGATCCCCGACACCACCTGCGCCGCCACGCGCGAGGGGCTGGCATCATGCTCGACCAACTGGCTGAACACCACAAAGGCACAGGCCCCCAGCGCCACCAGCGCATTCGTCCGCAGCCCCGCCATCCGCTGCCGCACCTGCCGCTCGGACCCGATCACGGCGCCGCAGGTCATCGCCACCACGAAATTCAGTGCCGCCACATCCAGACTGATCGCCATCGCCACCCCCTGCCCTCGAAAGACCCGATGTGAACGGAACCATAGTTAGCACATTTGCACCTGTTAAACCATTGATAAACATAGAGCGCTCTTCCGCCCATATCAGTCAGGGAAGCATCCATTTCACCGGATGGAAGCATCGATCTCACCAAAACTGCCGATTTCAGCGCTTTCTGAACAGTTGAGGCCCTTTTCTTCATGGGTTTGACCCTTTTGGGGCCGTCCAATTCCAGCGCCGCCCGCCGCGTCGATCCTGCTCAGAAATGTCTCAATGTCCTGACGATGATAAAGCCGGATCCCGGCGGCGCTCGGATGCGATACCGGCGACAACCTTCCCTCCAGCACAATGGACGCAGTCTTGGGGTGCACACCCATCAACTTCGCGACCTGGCTCAAGGATGCATAGGACGTCAGAAATTTCTCGATGGCTGCGGTGGACACATAGGCCGCCCCTTGGCGACCGACACAATCCTCTTTCGGAACGAGGGGGAGGAGCGGCTCTCCGCTTTCAGAAGCGGTCAGTTGTTTAACCGCCAACAGTGTCAGGCCAAGGCGGTCCGCAACCACAGTCAATCGGTGCAAGTCCGTCCCAGCTCTTGCCCGAGCGAGTACCCGAACCTCGGCCAAGGAAAACCGGAGTCGGTCGATCCGGTGACCTGCCCCGATGAGCCGGGTATGTTTCAGTTGTCCCTCGATCTGCCAGCGAATGACTTCGACCGTGGAGGACCTGCCCTTGGAGACCCGCGTCAGGTCAAGAAAACCTTCGGACTCTTCAGCACCGGACTCGGCATGCGAACAAACCAGGGCAAGAAAGCTTGTGATTTCGTCGCGGTTATACGCACCGACAGACAGACCGACGTCCCCCTCCTCAACCGGCACGACGGACGTGACGAGTTTAGCGGCGGCAAGCTGCTCCGCCTGGGTCTTGCTGCATCCCAGCAAGCCCTTCAGATGGTTCTGCGGAACCGAATTCAAAATTCGCGCGATGAGATCTTCACCTGCTTCTGCCGGGAAGACCCACTGGTTAAGCGCTTCGTCATTGGTGTTTGCAGGGATCATGCCCGCCTTCAGCATCAACCGATAGAGGCGCTTGGGGTTCAGGCCGGTGGCTGCCTTCAGCGAGTTTACGCTATGGACAATGCGGCGTTCGACCTTCTGACCCAAGACAATCTCGCCGGGGCCGATCGCGAATGATGAGAGGATCACTTCGCGCAAAAGGTTGCGGATCGGCCCTGCCTCCTCGGGCCTGGCGGTGTATTCCAGCCAGCGATAGAGCAGGCCGAACACCGCTTGAGGCCCGGTCCTCCCGCTGCGGCGCCCGGACGTCTGTCGGATCGCCAAAAGGGAATGGGTAATGGCTTCGGCCCGCCTGCTGCAAATGCCAAAGCCGACATCACCGGCATTTGCCCAATCGATATCGGTGTAGTCGCCGATTTCGGCCGTAGGACCATTTGCCAGCAGCGCCCCGAGCATTTCACACGCTTTGACTGCCTGCGCGAGGGGTTGCCCATCCAACCAGGCCGCAACATTGCGTTGGCCTTCCAGCCGTGCAACCACATAACGGTGGAGGCACCCGGCTTGGTGTTTCCCTACCGGGGGCTTGGCTCGCAGGAGCGCCTCATTTCGGGCGCGGAGCAGAGTCAGGTCAAAGGCTTTCACTGCGTCAGGTTCGGGACATTCCACAAGCTCCGTGTCGTGGACAGGGCAGCTTACCACTGGCCGCAAAAGCCACGACCAACGCAGGCGGCATGCCCCTTGGCCCAGTTCTGGATTGCGGGCTTGATCCTCCGCCAGACACTGCGGGCAGAAATGCACTGTCGTCCGGCGCAGTACCGCAACGGACAGGGTTTCTTCGCGGAAAAGGAATTGATCATCCGGTAGCCGGCGCAGCGTGTTCCGCCGAAGACGGTCCAGATCGCCTCCAGAGAGCGCGGCAACATTTGCCACGAATTCGTCGGTCCCATCGCGAAAGGCGGTCAACGGCAAGGCCGTGTAGCGGCAGAATCTACCGACATCCACGCCCGCATGGAAATGCCCGATCCGGGCGAAGTAGCCTTGCGTCACCTCATCTTCATGGAATGGCAGCGTGGGGAGCAGAATTTCGGCGGTCACTTCTTGGACCTCTTCCGTCTCGTCCGGCTTTGCGGCTTCTTGTTGGCCGCGCCGAAATCCGTGTCGCTGACCTGCCCGGGCTGGCCGAAACCTGCCGTAGATCGGCTGGCCCAATCGCTCAAGCGGAATGGATTCTCGGGGTTGAAGTAGAGCAGATTAAGGTCAAAAACCCGCCGGAAATCTTCGATGTCGACCGCAGATGCTCCTTCCTCCAAGGCAAGCACAATCGAGGTGGAGATCAATCGCATCGATCTGCCATAGCTGCCGCGACAGCCCTCCAGGATGCGATGTGCAAAATACGGATCCCGGTGGATGCTGGGCGCAAGGCGCAACCCCGCATCAGAACAGAGCCCCTCCAGAGCGCCACTGATGAGACCGAGCGATGTGGCCTCGGGAAATTGCTCCAGCGGCATGTCGAGCAACCGCCCGGCCAGTTCTACATTTTCTACCTGCTCAAAGATGAATTTGCGCAGGACAGGGGTGCCGATGACGATGAGACAGAACCCACCACCGTCCTGCACAAAGGTTTTGAGGAAGAGGTTAACCGCCTTGTTGTCATAGCCGAGCAGGTTGTGAACCTCGTCCAGGATCAAAATACGAATTCCGGCCAAACGCAGCCGATGGATGGCGAGGTCATGGGCTTCCGGCACCGTCATCCGCGCCGGAAAGCTTGTAAATCCGGTCGCCTTGCAGAGGTCGGTGTAGACGCTTTTCAGGGTCGCGGCGGTGCGAACACGATGGTAGATGACATGCTTACCGGGCCTGTTATCGTCGAGCCGTTCGGCGAAAATTCGTTCGATCACCCGCCGAACCAAGGTGGACTTGCCATCCCGGCTCGGTCCAGTGACTGCGATACCTCCGGTCTCGCCATGGAAAATCTTCGGGTTAGGAAGAAGCCGACCATCGCCCGTGCGGCACAAGACCAACTCAAGGCGGGTGATAAATTCGTTATCCCAGTCGCTTGACACGTAGCGGTTCCGGATCCGATCGCAGAGGGCGGACAGCTCGCTGTCAGAAGATTGATTGCCGAAGTCAGGTTCCTCGCGCGCAGCTGCTGTGGTGGCGGCATCGAGTGGAAGTGAATTGGTGGAAAGTGTCATGGCGGTCATTCCATCGTTCCTGGGATCCATCGGGTATTCCGGCGCCTGTCCCGCTGGGCGGTGTTTGCGGTCAGCTTTCGCTTTTGTTCAGCGGCAGGTTCTGCGGCGGGCACCTCACGTACAACGCCGTCCTCGTCGTGATCGGCGCCAACCGGCACCCCATAAAGCCCATGCGTTTCGGCACTGGTGATTTCGGTCGTGGGTGTCGAAAAGTGGCGCAGCGCCCGATCTTCAGCTTGCTTGAGGCGCTCTTCTGTCATGATTTTGCGTCGCAGTTTTCGCCGGGTCGCTATCCGATCTTCAACCAATTCGTCGATCAACTCGCCCGCACGCCGTCGGATCGCGGCGGCCTCGGGGTTGCGCGCCACGTCATCGCGCTTGAGCAGCAGCATCCATTCATCAACTGACAGGCCGCGGGCACGAGCGTCCATGACCTCGAGGGGCATCCAGACCCGTGGTTCAACCTCAACTTGAGCCTCACTCATATTCTCTTCCCACCAGCGCACCCGGAAGGCGCGCGTCGGGGATCGCAGCAAGACACGGGCAAAATCTTCCGAGAAATAGTTGGCATGCATGATGCGAATGCCCGTCCCATGAGCCCGGCGCGTGAGCGTCGTACCGAAGACATGGGTCATCGAGCGCAACCCCGGAACTGGCCGGCAGCCCATTCCAACCGCCATCTCGTGCCGCCAGAGATCGGCTGGCGTCAGCCCGTCGCGCCCAAGATTTGGGGAATTGTGATAGATATCCACGATCCAAACGATCAGTGTTGATTTTCACCCAGAACTGAGCCGGTTTTTTCACCGAGAAGTGAGCCACCTCTGATTATGGATTTCGGTTCATGCTGGGGTCAAGGGTGGGTTTGT